>Ga0302188_10000819_pt1 | contig 25576 bp, 15 predicted proteins | sample II_Bog_E2_1_FD_198783 | JGI IMG/M metagenome (GOLD analysis project Ga0302188, IMG submission 198783) | Peat permafrost microbial communities from Stordalen Mire near Abisko, Sweden - II_Bog_E2_1 | ecosystem: Environmental > Terrestrial > Soil > Wetlands > Peat | place: Sweden: Abisko...
CCCAACCCCAACCCCAACCCCAACCCCAACCCCAACCCCAACCCCAACCCCGAGAAAGACACATTCGCATTCAAGATAAATAATTGTGGCAAAATATAATTAGATTACTTGTACTTTTACATCTTTGCCAAGATTATAAATCCATCACATTTCACTTTCCTAAATACCCATATTTTTTGAAAAGACTTAGCTTATTTAACAGAAGTTATATATAATTTTATGAGCGTCCGAGAAAAACGTAAAATCGCTGATAATCACATCTTCCATATTAAGATTGGCCCTAATGCAGAGGTACTTCCATCATCATGTAGAAGCTAAATGTAAAGGATCCAGCTTTCCTCAAAATCCTTGAACAAGAATACGCTACTCGCTACCTCGAAAACCTAGGCGTCGAAGCCACTCAAAAAAATATTCATAAAATACTGAGAGAAAACCCACTATAAAATTGTGAAATAATTTAAAGTCGCCTAAATGGTGGATTGCACACAGACACAATCACTATTGTTGCCAAAACAGTGGATGATTCTTTGTCAAAAAAGATAGAAAATCAAACAGTTTCTTCATAGATGTTACAAGTATTAGACCTCAAGCCCATGAAGCTTAAGAAATAGATAAATTATCACAAATCGCAACCTCCTGCTTAGACTTAAAAGAAATAAAAAAGCAGTGAAAAAGAATAAGTAAACCTTTAGATTCTCTCCTTTGACATTCGAGTTATAAAGGAGAAATACATCTTTCCCTTTAATCAAAATTTTAAACGTAAACTCAACTACAAGATGAAAGACAGCACTAACATCCTTGACGTTGATCGAGAGGAGTCTAAAATCATTTATGAGGCCAAGATATTCAATTTTCCTTTCACGCAGATCAAGTTATCGATTAAAATCTTAAAAGAGCTGCAAACACCCATTAGCACTAAACTTAGTGATATCGTAACTTTTCTTTAAAAATATTACCAGGAGTTCCCCACTTCAATTTTTCCTATCTCTACAGAGAAAAAAGTTCCTAATACTCACCTATTTAGCTCCTTTCTCGATAAAACTGATCATGGAGAACCTCAAAAAAAGAAATCATAACTTTAGAGATTTACTTACCTCATATTCCAACAGAAAGATGTGGACAAAGCTTTTGATATCGCCAAAAGCGAGGAAAATGCTAAGTTTATCGGAGTTTTTTTGCATCTGGCGTATTGGTCAATTTTTGGAGGTGTAAATCCCATCCAAGTTGATCGCCTCATGAAAAGGAAGATGTATACAATGATGGTATAAACTTTGGAGTACTTTTAAATCAAGATGGAAAACAAACGTATGTGGTCAGTCTTAGGTTTTCCTCTTCTACTCCTTACTCTTAAAATGGCAGCCCACTACTTCTTTTCGATTCAATATCCCCGTCTTTTTCAATCATAGGAATCCATCAAGTATCAGGCCAATGAGCTAGCTTTAGACAAGATTCTTTACTTCATCGAGAAGCTGTTCGACCAAGGTAATATCAATGGAAGATTTATTTTTTTATAATCAGACATCGATGGAGAAAAAGGTAATTTTATCAAAGACAAAAAATTTATTCGAAAAAGAATATTCGGCACTTCTCCATCTCTTAATTTGGTATTAAGTGACCCAAAGAACGGGAAGACGCGGTCAATTATGGCAAAGAATATCCAGATCGATCAGCAAGATGGAACAATTACTGACCAAAAATACCTAAAAAATGAGGAAGTTGATAAAGAAAGTCAACAGAAATTACTCAATTTGGCTCTGCATAAAATTAAAGCTCGAATTTAAGAGCTCAATGGAGGAAACAATCCTATAATCAATTTAGATGACTCATGATTAAACTGTTTATTTCTTTTAAATAGATTTATTGTAACCAAATTTAGTAAGAAAAAAATAGCAATCAATAAATAATTGCGCCCTTATTATTTTTATTAAAATTACAATTTATAAGATCGAATCAATTTGGTCATTAATAGTATATCTTAGCCAATAAAATCATATTAGGTTTTTTATTTTCAGCAACTTTTGAAATTGATCTTCAATAATATTTAATTCGCTGATCTTTTTCTATGCATCTTTACAAACATAGATTCCTATGCCATCTTTAATTAAACTTTGATTTTTTTTAAAATTAGCAATTAGCCTCTCCGTATTTTATTTTTCCCTGAAAGTTCAAAAAGAATTGAAATTGATTAAAAAATACATCTGTTTAATGATATTGATACGAATTTATTTAATTAATCAAGCATATTAAAACCTGTGCTTGGAGTTTTCTTCAGTTATCTTCTCATTCTTCTGTGCGCATTCAATTGTTAGTCTAATAATGTCTGCTTCGCTTTTCATTTATTGAAATTGAATTTGTTGTTCCTGCTCTGCAAGCTTAATAAAAATGTTATTAGTCACAAAGGTTAAAGCAATACCGTCATTGATATATCGACCTGTTCTCCCAACTCTCTGAATATATGCAATAGAGCATACTTCTTCTTTGTTTTTCATCGGTTAATTATAATTAATAACAAGATCAACATCAATACTAATGTTTGTTCCACGACCAATTGTTTATGTTGCTAAAAGAACTTGAATTTCCCTTTTGCGAAGTTTGCCCACTCGGATTGCTTTGGAAGCCGAGCAATCTTCTGGATGGTTATGATATTTGTCTTTATGACAACCAGCTGAGCACCATTCATGCATATAATTAACATTTAGATTGCTTTTGCCAATATCTGAAGCTCTCTGATTATTAATTAAAAATCTCGTTTCCTATTTTTTTAGTAAGGAATAGAAATTTCTCAGTTCACGTATAGTATTGAAAAAAATAATAACCTGAGGTTTGGTTTCAATTTTGACTAATTGTTATAATAAATTAAGGATAACAATTTCTTTGTTGGGATCTTTTGAGTAAAAGTGAGTCACTCCTGCAAGACTTTTATTCTATTTGTTTTTAGAATGTATTTCCAATATATTATGATTTGTTAGGTTATCTTAAATAAATTTTATAAAATTCTATTTGTTACCAGTCGTGCAAGTCATCAGTAACTGGCTATTTGAATGATTACATTAGCGGTGGATGGATTGATTTTTGGATTTGAGAATAATTTAAGCATATCGGCAAATTATGTCATTATATCTTCCTTGATTTTATCACTATGATCGAAAACTACACATTTCAATTATGAAAGATCAAAGTTTAATGATTGTTTCAATCTTTACTGTATTTTACGAGTCAAACCCACTATAATATGCCCTTTTTCATTCACATCGCCGTAGATTCTTCCAATTTTTAAGTTCCATTTATATTGCATTTCACAAAAATCTGCGAAATCTAAGAGATATTCATAGACTCGAACTAGAAAATCTTATGTGGATACCACAATAATGATTTGAGGCTTACCAATCTAATAATATATATTTTTAAACATTTTTTGACCAACACATGGGATGCTTTCTAATACATTGAAGATAGAAATTAAATACGTTAGTGTTTTTCCTGCTCCGTTACAGGCATATATTATGACGCATGATTTTTTAAAACTATCTTGTAGAATAATGGGTAATGATTAGGCTTGCACTAAAGTGGGCCTTCTGAAGTTTAAACCTTATAGCCACTCAATAAGTTCTGCTTTGATTGGAAAATGCTTAAACTTTGTTTTTTTAGATTGTGGACTGAGATAGGACTTGAATTTTTATTAATTTTTCTACATCTTTAATAAATATTAAGGGATTCTAATAAACCTTATTCAAAAAAATGTTAAGAAATAATAATCTCTTCTATTTTACACATCTTTGCTTTTATTTATTATTTCAATTATTTATTATCGCATTGAGCATTTATAATCCTACATATCATAATTTCTTAAAGGGCGTTCATCTGCTGAACGAAGAAAGTATGTCATAAAAAATACATCTGATTAGTTAATATCTATTTAAGATAGTATATTTTAAGTTATAATAAAAATTATAAATAAATTAGGAATGGAAAATGTCAGTCTCTCAGACTACTATTCAGAAATATCAAGAATTCGCACAAGAATTCTTTCCAAGTACAATCATGAAGGCAATAACAAGCCAGAATAACTGAAACAACAAACAGATACTTAGTCCTATCGTCATTTAGATGTCAAAACAATCGACAAGCCTCTTGAAAGAAAACCCCTTTATCCCAAAGAGGATATCAATAATATTGACGACCGAGTGAAAAAATTAGATTCAGTTAACGACAGAATCAAGGATGTTTTATCTCAAAAGAGATTCCCTCCCTCTACAAATAAAACAGTTGAGAAATATATCACAATGAGCAAAAATCTATAAAATAATTTAAATTTAACAGAGGGAAAGAAACCCATTTTAAAGAAAGTTGTGTCATTAGAACAAAATGAAAACAATATCATTGAAAGCCAAGTCATACAGACAAAGACATATGAAGTAAACCGTGCCACTTTTGGAATCGATAGCCAAATATTACAAAGTGAATCTCGATTGTTCAAAGACAAAGATCTTTTACAGGATGAGTATAAAAACAACAAATCTTAATTTTAACTTGGCCATAAAGTCATCAACAAATAAGAACTAAATAAATCTAAAAAATAAGCAATTAATATGAGTCTATAGGATTTTCGACAAAAATATATGGTTAGTATTCCAAGTTTGATGGAATCATCCTTTGAATATAGTTAAGAAAATCAATATTTATGCAAGGAAAATAAAAATGAAAAAAATATTTAATTTCCTTTAGCACCACCTCGCTTAAAGCCCTCATTTCTAGAAAAGGCATATTAACAAGAAGAAAAAGTTAGTTCTTTAAGCTACAATACAAACGAATCAAGAAAATTGGTGCAGCTGCTTGTAAAACAAGTAAACCTTGATATCAAGTTAAGATAATTCAAAGAACAATTCGAAAATTACAATAATAAGTAAAAATGGAATTTATTAAAACAGTAGTTGACAAAAATCCATCTATCTATATCTCCATCCGAACTCTAATTTTGGATTAAAATAGCTCCTTAAGAATACAATCCCTTTAGTAAAGATAGCTCAAACAACTCCACCTTTTCTATGGCATAGTTTGCTAAACGACTCATTGAGGCCAAATAACATTGGTAGCAATCCTTAAGATAATCAGTATCAATTGCCAAACTGGAGGATGAATAATTCAACATTCGAGAGCTGGACTTGGGAGAAAAGGGCCACCTTACAATTGAAGACTTGGTATGCTTCATTAACCTGAATTCAGATAGTTATCTACGCAATCGAGATGCTTTTAGCATGTTTAAAAGATGGTGCAAAATCTAAGGCCAAGATAGCCTCTCACGCGACTGTCGAATCCGCTATGAAACCTTTCTCAACTACGTCACCAACTGATTTTATCATATAGAGTTGATACATATAATATGATTCATAGAGTTTGTCAATCAGGGCTTTTGTCCTTTTTGCAATTACAACCACTTCACGTAGTGTTCGTTTTGTTCTTCCCATTCTTTTTACAATTTGCTACGTAGTTTGGCATTGATAGGTTTTGAAACAAACTTTTCTTCTTTCTTCTCTTCTTTTTTTTCTTTTTCTTTATCTTTTTCTTCTTTTTTTTCTTTTTCTTTTATCTTTTCATGAGTCGGAATTCCTCTTTCATCTCGTTCAGTATACTTAGTGTCATTGAGCCAAAGTTCATTGGGATTGCGACTCATCTAAATTAAAATATCAATACTTTCTTTAATTTTTATTATTCCTTATCCTTTAGATCCTTTTCCTTTTTAAGTTTGTCTTATATCTTTTTCTCCCTTTATTTGATTAACACTTCTTTAGATTAGTATTTCCAAGTTGATGGATCTCCTATTTTTTTATCCTCGATACGAACGTTTAGATCGACCATATCATAGTCTCTAAACTTATCGCAAATCTCCAAAATCTTTTTAAAATCGCTTTTGGCATTTTATCTAATTTAGTCTCGGAACTTAGTGATAGCAGTTAGCACTGCCTCTGCGCTGGACGAGCTTTTACTAGTAGCGTACTCCAATCCCATGACTTCAAAAGGCTGACTGATTATTCTATAAGCTTTTTCCAAGAGTGTTACTTTTTTTGATTTTAAATCAAAGTAGATGTTTGTCTTACGAATGGCTTCATCCACTTCATTTATAACTCCAGGAGTATTAATGTCATCACAGAAAGCCTCATATATTTTTGATCTTGTCTTTTCCAGAGCTTCATCAAATTCAATATCATCTGCTGTCACTTTTTGTGGGCCGCTTGTCTTTTGCTATCGAATGACTGCTCCTAAAGTACCAAAAAAGTTCTTATATCTCTTATCCTTTTCTTATGCTTCCTTCAGTGAGTTATCAGGATCATAGTCGAGTACCACATCATATCTGTGAATGAAAAAGTAAAGTTTTATGGTTCGAGGGGGTGCTAATTTGAGCATTTATTTAATTGTAATGAAATTTTTTAAACTTTTTGCCATTTTAAGGCCCTTTATGTTCAGATGACCAACATGTAAAAAGTATTTAACCCATTATGCCTCGTTGTTATGAGCTTAGGACTGGGCCAACTCATTTTCATGATGGGGAAAGATCAAATCAATTCCTCCAGAGTGAATGTCCATTCTTTTTCCAAGGATAGAGCTGGCCATTGCTGAGCACTCAATATGCCAGCCAGGTCGTCCTTCTCCCCAAGCGGAAGGCCACTTAGGTTCTTTTGGTTTTGCTGCTTTCCAAAGAGCAAAGTCATCCTTATTTCGTTTTTCTCCCTTCTCATTCGTTTCAGCGGCTTAAGTCTCTGCCTCCTTAATGCGCTTTAGTTTTCCGTATTTAAACTTGGTTTCATAGGCCTTGATATCAAAATATACAGATCCATTGGACTCATAAGCATACCCATTGTCAATGATTTTTTTAATGAATGCTTATATTTATGGAATATATTCAGTAACTCTAGTAATATAATCGGGTAACTCCACTCCTAACGAGCTGTATCTTAAGATTTTTACCTCATATCTTAAAAGAAGTCTTTTTCCCAACGTTGCGCAAACTCAAAATATTCCACTCCTTCAAATATGGAGTTATTAATGATCTTGTCATCGACATCGGTTATGTTCATACAAAACTAAATTACCCTTGAGATACCTGCACATTATAGCCGAAGTAGTCTCTAAGCACTCTGCGAATCATATCATTGCAAAGATAGTTTCTGGCATGTCCCATGTGGCTGCGAGAGTAAACAGTAGGACCACAGGTATACCACTTCACGTTACGGCCATCGAGTGGCACGAACTCCTCCTGAATGAATGAATTGTTACCACCTGACTGGTGAGATTGTTCTTCAAGCGAAGACCAGTAATGTACTGCTTCTACATAGTCGAGAACAGCAAATTATAATTAACGTGGAGCAATCTTCTCATCAATCAATCTATGATTTCTTTTATATTCCCAAAATAGCAAATTAAATAAATAGTATTGAATCAAGATTACTCTTTGGTTTAGAATTTTATCGGTAGCTTGTACATTTTATTACTGGTCTACTAGATTATATATGTTTTTTATTCAGGTGCTTAGAGATCGATACATATTATTGGATTTTTGAAAGGAAAATTTTAAGGTCGCGCCTTCTCACGCTCTAAGAAGACTCCTTTCATAGAAGGTACGTTTTTTAAGCGTTTTCTTAGGACTGAAGAAAATCTTTAAGACATAACCTTGATGCTTTGTAATCGATCGTCTTCCTGCCAAATATCCTTTATCTTTTATAAATATCGTTAAAATTCATTGCCTTGTTCATAGGTGATTGGTAAGACATCAACTTTTTCCAAGAAATAAAGGCAGTTCTTAATTTGATAGGCTTCCTCCTTTATTTCTATTATCTATTTTGTTATTCTTACTAAAAATTCATTCAAATAATTCTTTAGGGATTGATGCCTTTTTTAGGTGAACTTCTCCACTCCTAACTATTGAGCAAGTGTATCTTCAAAATTTTTATAATCGTCCCAATTCTTAAAAATTCGTAGAACGTCCTCCACAAATATTGGCAAACATTTTGAAGCCTCCCGCTCAGTGCTGTAGCGTAGATAACTGATGACTAATTCTATTACCCAGAAAATTATAAGCAGAGCTCGACTGGAAGACATTTTATTTTATCGAATCATTCGAAAGAAGTATCGACTGCAAAAGAAAGCTTAACTAGCATCAATTAGAATGCGGGGTAGGAGACAGTGCGTGAAAAAAAGATTGGTGAACTATTTCAATTTTGAGTCTTGATTTTTCCTATGGCCTGTGCTCTTGCTTTTAATATGATTGTATTAGACTGGGATTAGGTATCGGGTAGTCGTCTCTGTGCGTTCGCTGTAGTCTCTTAACAGAATATGCTTGGCAGCGAAATTATAGCGCTGATAGTGAAAAGCTAGTTAATTTTTTTCCTATTCGATGAGGGTGTAAGCTAGTATGTGTTTCTGGAGGCTTTGCTGGCTAATTTAGCTGACCCTATTGTACTTACTTTATTTGTCAACTATTATTCTCCTTAACTCTTCTGATTTTTATTGATAGACTTTTTCGAGCAGAAAAAGGTGCTCTTGGCTGCAAAACCAAAAATTAAAGAAAAATTCGTGGCGAATAAACGCACTAAAAATTGGTTCACTATACCCTTGTTTTTTTGATAATTAAGTAAATTGTGTCAAATAGTAAGCTATTGTTTTCAACCAAGTCTTTTTAACTGTTCCCTATGAATATAAATCTAATTTGGTGACAGCTCTTAAAAGGGAGCAGGCATAGGGCAGTGGCAGTTGATGTTCCATTACTAAATCTAAAAAATCTATTTCACTAAATATATGCCCATAATCCTAATGGCTAACACTCGATATGTTCTGTTTCTGCCTCAAAGCACTTATATGATAAGTAAAGAAAGTAGAAATATGGCTGAGAGCGGCAGCACAAAAATCCATCAACTTCCCCATCATCACAATATTATAGTACTGATTTTTTACAATTTATTTCATTTTACGGTTAATCAGAGATATTAACCTGAAAAGAAGAGTGCCATTTTGAGAAAATCTGTTGATAAGTTATCTCCATAGTTCCTCTCGTAAATATCTATGTTTATGAAACTTTAAAAGCTGGTCAGATAACTCAAGTTTGAGATGATAGCCATACGTGAGATATTAAAATTTGTCATGTTGTAATTGTTATTCCTATAGATTGGGAAAGGCGATTTCTATTAGGTTCATTACAATTCGGAGCATTCCCATATTCTAATCAAAAGAATTATATTCCTGAGGAAATGCCAATTTATGGATGGTTAGCTGCAAGAGATATTCAAATTTTAGAGAAGGACTGCGTTTAATCAGCTGACCAGTGAAAAGCATTAGTAACCGAAAGTTATCTGACTGCACTCCGTTTTCGCTGATTAGTTTGTTTTCATTGCTGGTTATATAATCTATGCAAAGGAATAAGGCATAGTCCTGAGCCAAGACTGGTGATCGGCTGATGCATTCAACAAAGATAGAAATATTCTTCTAATATATGGTCAAAACGACTCGTTTCATGATTTAATACGAACTTTGAAAACATTGGCTGCCCTGCATTTTGATTAATCTTCTCAAACTTTACTCTTAGTTTTATGTTGACATCTTATTAATTATTTTCACTTGATTCTGGATCGACTGTTAGAAAAGCCAAGACAGGTAAGGATTGCTCAACATTTTGTCAACCATAAAAGAGAGATAAAATTGGAACCTTTCTTGCTGTTTGAATTCCCTCAATAAAGAGTACAGCTCATCCGCAGCGGCACACCTATATTTTTTGATGGCTAAACCTCCGATCATATATTTAGCAATGAAGCCTCCTATTTTGAGGCGATATTGTTTGTATTTTTCCCAATTCCTATTCTGCAAGTCAGGCTCGGAAACAATTCTTTTAAACAATCGGCATAGTTTGACAAAGAGTGTATTTGATAGCCCCACATAGATATCCAGATAGTAAAAGATTTCTTCCATCATTAAAAACAGAGTATCGTTCACTTCGCTCATCTGGCAAAAATCTCCCTCAATGAAATTAATTTACAGCATCCTCTTCTTGTGATTGCGAAAAAATTTACCCATTCCTACTTTGAAGTAGAGAGGATCAATTATCCACTCCAGTAATTCACAAAGACATTTCAAAATGGGAACGTATACGATCAAATCAATACGTACTGCCCCCCAAATTGATGAATACAACTACTTAAAGCTTATGAAATTATTGCATCGCAGAAGCTCTAGCAAAAGGGCGAATTTACAGCACTGAAAAGCTTGGCCAGTAAACACGATTTGATCTTTTTTATATATTCTTTTCTTTTCTTACTCGGTATTTTCATCCATGCAACGGTTCATTGTACCCAATATTTTTTAACTGGCTGCAGCGACTCTTGCCTCTTCCAATGTAAAAATACTCTAACTGGTAAGGTGAGGAAGATATGGAAGGAAGTCATTTAGAGTGAAAAGTTTGCTAATGATTAACAACCTCCATATCTTGATATAGCGAGGATTATAGGGATATTTTTTAATGAGTAACAGGTCTTAGATGGAGATGGTCATTGCCTCCTCGATTGGAAAAGCATAGTCAAGTTAATTACTGACCCAAGAATAGTCAGGGAATAATTTTCTACAGAACAAAATGATAAAGTTATCCTTGCTAAAATGTTGTACTAAAGGTATGATGCGGTCAATCTCGTTGCTATTGCACAAATTTTCCAGAACCATATCCATAACTCGATCTACATCCAGATCACATTGTCCCACGACATCCAAAATATTGTTCCATACAATGTCAACGGGTTTGTGGTGTTAATTCTGCAGATAGCTGACCAGGATAATCATTATCTCTGCATACCCTCGTGAATGATCGTTCCAAAGCTTGTTTCGAGGCACTGATATTGACTGTTTAGTATAGGTTGGTTTCCATTTTCGCTCAAACACTTTTTTGTCGATTTTCAAAATAGTTGTGAAAATACTTTCAGGAAAAAGACAAATATATTAAGGATTGAATTGTTCTCTTTGCAGCAGATCCTCCAGAATTGCTAATAAAAGATTTAATTTTTGCTATTGTTGTTCATACAACTTGGTTAATTCAGCAGCCACCATAAAAAAATGTTTTCGAAACACAGGATATTTGGATCTCAAATTGTAATATTCCTTGATGGCGGTTGGTTCTGTTTTAATGTAATTGGCAATGAAATATATAATGCTTTGCATACTGCATTCAGCCAGTGGATTTGCTAAGTCAAGCAAGTTGGCAGGTGAAAGCCAGTGATTGTGTGCTTCGGCTTCAAGTTTCTAGATCATATCTTTTTGAAGTAGAAATGTTTTATGAATGTTATGCAGGTTAAGATGACAAGTTATAATGATGATTGCAGAATCATAAATAATCAACTTTTATGGAAATAACTTGCCTATTTCTGTAAGCACTCTTCAGTTGACTGATTCTTCCATGATATCGACAATAGCCTCCCATTATATAAATATAAGTATATTTCAATCATCAAACACTATCACTTACCACCTGCAATATCTTTTGAGCTCTCTGGGCTATTACTGTCAATGCGTCTATGTTTGCTCTTCTTATTACTGTCATGAGTTTTAATTTCAAATATGTGCCAAATGCAAATCCTAAACCCTCTTTTCTCCCACATTTTCGTGGATTAAATTTCATCCAATTTTTGTTATCATAAATCTTCTGCCAACTGCCGAAACCCTAAATCAAAATGAGATTGCCCAAGACTAAATCATCCTCAGTGCTCCAATTTTTAATATCTCCTAGCTTTTCCATTTAACTCTCATCATAAACTTCAAAATTCGGCAATTCTAATATTTTTTTATTTTTCAGAGTTAACCCAAGAGATTCGAGTTGAACGATTCTCTCAATTACTTCATTAAGATTACATTGAAACAGATAATATTAGACCGCTTTAGGCTACGGTTTATTTTCACTGTAACTTGCAAGCAAGGATAGAAAAGAAGTCAAATAGTTTCCAAAAATAGATTTATTTTTGACTGATAAACTGTCAAATACTTACGGCGCAAAGAGATGAAGCCTTTAGTAAAGACTAGAATTATTCTGCATTGATATTCCAAACTGAAGGACATATCTCAAAAAGCACACTCGCTTGAGTTCGCTTAACCTCGCATGTTTAAAGAATCTATTGTCTATGGGGAGTTGGGAATCTAAAGCTGTTTAAGTCCCTCTCGGCAGGATAGGCTGAAGAACTTCCATATTTTTCTTTGACATATCATGCTTTAGGATATATTCACAGCCAAAAAACATGTCTATTTTAGAGAATATCTATTTTTAATTATAATTAGCAAATTTACTTTTATCAGTTAAAAAGATATGATTCTTAGCCATTGTTTTTATATTAAGGTGACAGGAACCATAGCATCTCAGCAATTATTGTCCCTAAAAATTGGCGAAGACTATTATTGAAATAATTCCCAGACATCTAAAGATAAATTACTGATGCTAAACGAACTCTTATTCCTAAATAACAAGTATTTAAAAATTGGATCTTATTGATGGATGTTTTTATGAACTCCCTTTGCAGAAGTACGTCGCCTTGATTGTGTTGATACTTTTATCTGAGCCAGTAAAAAATAAGGAATCCAAATGCGGACAATATTTTCTTAGTTGGCTTTTCCAAAGAGAAAGTGTTTAATGAAGGGCTATCACTATCACAGGATATTGTTATTCTTCAAGGATAAAAATCTGATTAAATAAATAGCACATTTCCGCAATACCTTGCTCCATATTGTTAAAGCTAATAACCTAAACTGGATATATATGTCGTTGCCTTGCCATTCTTTCAAAACTTGCATCACTATTTAGCTGAATTAGGCTCATATGTTTTTTCTTGTATGCATCTTCGATAAATCCGAACTTATTGGAGGAAGAAGGCTTCAATTAAAATTATTTGCATTTCAAATATTTGGCTAAAGATTATTTTCCCCCAGAACACTGCCGTATAACTACTTCATCCTCCCATACGAGATTCTCATGCTAGTTTCTCGCCCATTTCGTCAAAAAGTAAAAATTATGACATCCTCCAAATAAAGTATTTGAGATTCTTTCATTGTCAAGTAAAATTTCGACGATCGCCTAAAAATCTTTTTCCTCATAAATCGAAGGAATTCTCATTGTAATAATTCTCTAAATTGCTTCATACTCATCTCTTTGCACTTAATTTAAGGGAGAAGAACTCTCTTGAATTTCATAGGCCTAGCGAATATCATCTTATAAAAACCAACCCAAGTGAACTGGAGAGGGATGATTCACTTTCACCAAAGCTACGATTCCATCAATTGTCTAATGATTATATTCATATGTCTGTCTTTTTATCTTATGAAACTTCATAATACCCCTTCCTTTAAGGCAGGCTCTACAGACATAAGCTTGGCAGCCAAGCAGGATTGATTCAAAATAGCTTGGATCTATCAAGTGCTTTGCTTTAATATTACAGTCAAGGTGAGCGGGCTGCTTACAAATTGTACAAAGAATCCTACTTGCATCTTAAAGAGTTAACTCATTACAGAATTCGCATAATCACAACAGGCTAGAGTTCCGCCTTGTCTGCAGATGAAACATTAATTTTCATTTATATCTCTCTCTTCGAAAGGTATGTTTGGTGATTCCTTTTATTTTAAATTTTATGATAAATTCATGAATATACAATAAATAAGATAACTCTCACAACATGACTGGCACAATCTATTTTTATAAGCGTGCTGGTTAACACCTTATCAATAATCAATCCTAAAAAACAAATAAAGGAAAATTTATTTTGCTGACATTCGGATAAAAGAGTGGGTTAAGTTCGTTTAATTTGATAAAATGATTTTAGTTCTATCTTTGCTATTTCACTAATCATCATTAAATTGACGTCCTTGCACATATTTTGGTATGACTCATTCTTACTGTTCCTTGATTTAGTAATGATAAATTCTTAATATCTTTGTCGTTTTATTGTTCAGTTTATTCTTTCAATTTTTAGAGCATCTCTATCAGGTTTTTGACCACAATATTTGATGGCAAAATTGAAGTTCGAGCGAGAAGGGAAGTGGTCTCTCTGGGTAAGGAAAGAGATACTTATTGATAAGCGAAAACTGTAATTTAGGAATGGTGGTGAGGCGCAAAGAGGGGATGTTGCAAGCCCTTGCGAGTAGGGGTGCAAATCTCACTCCAAACATTAATTATAACCTGAGTTATTTTTAATGGAAGTAATATTTAAAATAATCAACTTTTCTATTGAAGATAAGAGGATTAATAATTTTAAAATATGTTCCTCCTTCCACCATTAATACTTTTTAGTAATTGTGCTTTCATCAATAAGATGCCATAGTATGATTGACAAATAAGTTATATTGGAGAACTTTACTATATTAATCATTTATGAGCTGTAATCACTTCAGCAAGAATGAAATTTTTCATTAGTTTCTATTCGCTCGATTATTTGTTGCACAGTGGGCACTTTCGTTATTTCTTTAGCCACTATTTGATTATTGCTTCCTCAAAGGTATGTCCACATGAAGTCAGAATCACTGGTGATTCCATTAACTCTAAGTCAAATTATAACTACCTTGAGATATGGGGCATAAAAGGTATTCAGGAATTTATTTTTTAGGCGGAACCTAAACAATCTTTTGTTTATTGTTATTGCTCTCAAAGAAATCAATGGCTTATTTTTCAGATTTTTTATTATCCCAATCCCACCAATTTTATTCAATTTTTGGCTCTTACTTTTTTTATTATCGAGGTTTTTTTTATCTACGTTGTCTCTCTTATTTTTGGTATCTTTGCTATTTTGGTTATTTTTCTTATCTTGGGGGTCTTGCTTATTTGGGTGGCCGTGCTTATTTGGGAGGTCTTTCTTCTCGAGGCGGTCTTTCTTCTCGAGGAGGTCTTTCTTCTCGAGGTGGTTTTTCTTCTCTAGGTGGTCTTTCTTATCTTGATGGTCTTTCTTCTCTAGGCGGCCTTTCCTATCTTGGTGGTCTTTCTTCTCTCGGTGGTCTCTCTTATCTGGGTGGCCTTTAACCTTTATGACGTCTTTCTTCTCGAGGTGGTCTTTACTATTTTTTATAATATTGTTAATTATTGTTAATTTTTTGCTCTAATCCTCTGTCATTTCGATCTTTATATATTCTTTATTAATTGATTTGCTATTTTGGATTCTAATATCTATGATCTTGATTCTCAAATTTTCCTCCTCTTCCTCTTCCTCTTGCTTCTCGTCTCCCTCTTCTATTATTTTGATTTCTCCTATCTTAATATTTTTCCTCAGGTTAATTTTCAATTTAACCTCGCAGTTACTCAAACCTGTTGGCAAGTTTATCGTTTTTATCTCCTAAATTATTCAACTCTTAAGAGTTAATTTTCAAATTTTTCATCATTTACTCAGTTTTTTCTAAATTTTAATTCATGAATTTTTCTTCTTGGTATTTTTTCCACTATCTTCTGTTCATTTTGTGATGATCTTATCTTGAGCCCTACCCCTCGTTTTGTTCCTCTTCTTAATTCTTATGACGGCGACGATCTTTCCTATTATGATGACGATTATTTTATTGTGGGATATCCTCCATTTTTGTAATATAAAAGAATATATGAGGGTTTTAAATAGAGCATCGGATTAGATCAGACTCAATTTATTTCAGAAATTAAAAGAAATTATGGTTTATATGTAGGATCATTGGAGTTGAAGGAGTCCAACTGACTACCTTGCTTTTAATAGAGCAGAAGATCATAACAAGAATAAAGATCAAAAATGGTTAGCTGGTGCTGATATTTTCATTAATTGATCCATGCAGCGTCCTTTTTCAATATTTTTTCTCTTGGTAATTAATTCTCTCATTTGTTTTGGATTTAAAACTTAGATGTGTTGTGGAGTTAATTTTTATGGTGACGATTGCCTCCTCTTTATAAATTTATTTTAATTTATCTTTTTGCTTACCATTTATTATGCTAAAAGGTTAGCTGATTGTTATTTTAATGCTGGAATAATACTAGTTGGTAATTGACGATGCGATTTTGTCAGGCTTAATCCTTTCTTTTTCTTGCTCTTATTTCGTTAAGGCTAACTTGTATGATTGTGCTGATGAGAATGATGAGTTGGAAGGACATCATTAATTCTATGGTTTATTTTACTGTTTAAGTTATCACTTTGCTGCTGCATTTTTGATTTAAAAAATTGGTAAGACTCAATTTAAGATTAATTGTCTTCTTCTTTAACAAATTTTCTTTATTTGGAAGCATCAAAAGGGACTTCATGTGTTATATTTTACTGGGGTTAAGTTTCCCCTTTAAATGCCTCATTTGACTCCTTTAAAGTCAAATTAAAGCTTTTTTTAATAATTTAAGAAAGAGTAGTCTAATCCACTTAATAATTCAGATGCATTAGATAATCACCTGACATTGTGTACATCTTTCTAAACCGTTCAGGATCGTATACTTATTCATAATACCGAATCAATTATTTTAAAGACCCTCTTCTGATTTTTTTTATTCTCATGTCTATTTAACTGAGAATTTATAAACTTCCATCAGCAATAAGACTATTTTCTAAAAATGTATTTACAACATGGTCAACCACTTATATTATTATCTTTTTATACTCCATCAATTTGTTAGTAAACTGTTATTGAACAACTATAATTTCAGTTTTTCGGGATTAAAAAGCCATGAGAGAATTCTCTTTCGCAGTTTACAATTCAATGATGGCTTCAAATGATGTTTGCTTGTTGTTTTGATGCTATATTTTGTGAATTGGAAGGCATTCCTTGCAAAGAGGAAGTGTACAACTTTCTGGCGTTAAGATAATTATACTTTGAGTGCAAAAATGAGTGATTGGATTGTTATGATAATGACAGTTTGGGGGATTAAATTCCTCTAATGACGGAGAGGAGTCTTATCTCATTATTGTTTAATTTAAATATAGTAAGTTTATGGGTAGTTAAATCAAATAATTTCAATCACGTTTTATTTCAATCTCATAGATCCCTTATGCAGGCTACCCAACTTTATTTTAGTCAGTCCATCTTTAGCTTGAACGTTTGACTCAAATGATATTCTTCCAGTTCCAGTTTCGATGCTTAATCGATCTTTAATGAATTTAGATTTGATGCTGATATTTGATTCTCCTCCATAGTAGCGTTTAATATTTATCTAATCGCTTTCAATAACGCTTGAACCTGAAATGGAGTCTAATTCTAAAAGTTTACTGCGTATTTTTATATCAGAGTTGCCAAACATGATAATACTTCTGATTCTTATCTAATCTGCCTCCAAATCACAATGATGAGAAATCATAACTTTTTTCGATTCGAATATTTTTGACTTTATATGACCTTGTTGGGTCGTTAGACCAGCAAAGATAGTCTTTCCTTTTAAATTATTGATAATCATGCTTTAAGTTTTTACATCTCCCATCTCTAAAATATTATCTTATCCTATTATGTCTAGGGAAACAGGTTTTGATCTCATTTTTTTGCCAACAGATCCTTCTATATGATGAAGACTTCCATTTAGTCTTCCCTTTAGCGTATAATCTTCAGGAATCTTTAAATTAACCGTAATTTCTTCATTAAGATTATGTTGCAATTTTTCATCTCTAAAATACGAAACATCATTCTCTTCATAAATAGTAAAATTTTAAATACCCCTGAGTCCTTATATTTCCAACAAAGAATAATCTTCCCAAATAGTTTAAACTGTTACATGATATTGTCTATTGGTTAAATCGAAGTTGATCTCTCCTCCCTGTCCATTATAAAACTTCTCGGTAATGAGATATTTTCTCCCTGTTAATATCATTCCTGTAATTGTTTTATTGATTTTTCCTGCCATAAGCTTTATCATGGGTAGTTTATATTTTTTTGAAAATACAAGATAATATCATATGATTGGTAGACTCAATAGATATGTCAGTCTGACAGTCAGCCAGGTATTTTTAATTTCACTTGACCAGAAGCCGAATCTATACACACTTTTATAGATAGAGCCAGATGCAAAGCCTGAAAAAATTAGGTATAATTATTATAAATTGCTCAAGCAATATCACCCTGATGTAGCCAGCGATCCCTTGGCTCACACCAAACTTCTTAACGAAGCATATGCTATACTATCCAATGAGAAACTTCGCAAAGAATACGATCAATTGAATGGGTATGATAAAATGAAATAAAATGCATATACTGAGAGCAAAATAAGAGCTTAGAGCTCAGGTAAAAATGACTAAACTAACAGAAAATACAATTAGGCAAAGAGAGGTTTTACTGCTTACTATGGAGATCGACATACTCGAGCTTAATACAAAATTTTGACACTCCTTGCCATTGGAGTTTTCATCTCGACTCTCCTGCTAATATTTCACAACAAAGAAGGGAGCAAACCTTTCCAAAGTGGAGGTCTTTTTAAGCCCAAATACTCCAAATAGCAATTCGAAAGAGACTTCCAAACAACCCTTAAAAGCTGATGTGATGTCATCAATTTAAAGTTTTTATTTTTCAACATTATACTGATTATGCTCTATTAGCATCTGGTTCGTACCTATATAAAATCTCATTGAAGAATTATATAAACTGATCAAACAGCTCTAATATTTTCAGCTCCTTCTTCCCTCATTATTTTTTTGTGGAATATTGCTTAAGTTATTAGTACAAAATACAACTATAATAAATTTTTATGTTGGCTGAAATTGAAAAAATTCTCGCCAAAATAAAATTTATAAATAAATTGTATTGGCTATTTTATACAATTTTCTTTTTTATCAGAAATGGTTGATTTTTCTCCTTTTAATTATATAAGAGGCGATTGATTTCATATAATTATTTATCAGAAGCGTGTGAAGATGTCCATTAAGCGTTAATATATTGCAGAGTAGTGTGAATATTTCCTTCCTATCATAGGTGCAGGCTTTCAACATGATGTTCAGCCAGTTTTGAAGGAGGAGGATGACAAACTGAGTCAGACTGAAAACTAGAAAAAAAAGGAAACTTCATCTTCTCTCAAAATTAGAAGATAAATCGCAAATTTAATCAAATAAATTTGCAGGAAATATATTTTGAGCGCAGATGAAGACGAAATGGAATTACTGATTAAGAAGGTTTTGCAAGTCCGGGAGATTTCCTTTGGGGGAAATCGAGAAATATCAGCCGTAGTGGTGTTTTGTTAATATTCAGATAAGATTCAACTCAGTATCAAGGACTTTTGCAAGAAAAACAGCTTGAGGAACAAAGTGTTTAACAAAAAGTACAAGGCTTATTATCAAATTTTCCCCTATCCCATCCGCGGGGCGAGATCAGACGACGAAAGTACGAAAAATGAAGTAAAATCATATACATTCTAGGAAAAATATGAAAATTAAGAGATTGAGGAAGGATTTCCGCAGATGAGTTAAGCTACTGTTACCACTCCTCAGCAAGCCATCAACCTCATCTATGACAGTATATTCACTTCTCATTATTTTCAGACTCATAGGCGGGAGATCATCTAAAAGATAGCTTTGAGTTATTAGAAAGTCGACAGAACAAAACTCGACTCAATGGAGTAAATAGCGACCGAACCCTCCAAAATGTACTATGTTTTATATGGCCTTCTCAAAGAATATGGAGCCAATATTTGCTTTATGAACTTCCGGGATGCCGTCTTCAATGCAACAAATCTTACATTAAAGTTAAAATCTGCGCAACTTGTTGAGAGTTTGTTTAAACAAAAACCCAACGAGGATTGTTATTAACCCGAATATACTTATGAGGGCTATGATGATTACTGCTCTTTTGGGGTTCAAGATGAAGCTGAAGATTTTTTTATGTCTTGAAGAGGCTGACCTACAAAAGATGATTTGTGATTTAACGACTTACAAATAAAATTTTGTTAATTAGAAAAACAATCTAAAAAAATAAAATAAAATTATTGATTCATAGCTTATTCTTACTGATGGACCGACGAAAGCTACTGAGAGTATCTCTGTTTTGGCGATTGAGAATAAATCCTTGATAAATTTGATTATTGCTAATTACTTATGTTGATTAGTAGAGTTTACCTAAATCTAAGAGGTTATATTTTTCTCCTTCCTCTTCAAATAATGTCTGCATTAGGCTCAAGTATTATCCTTTATAAGATTTGAATCCTCTTTATCGATGCTTGTATTCCATGTGAAGGTAAAGATGGGCCAAAAATATAAATACTTTGAAGATGTTGGGATTTGATAATTCTAGCCACAATTTAGTTATGATATCTCTTTAGTTGAGCAAATTCTTAACAAATTTCATTTATTTTAGAATATTTCCAAGGTTGTACTCATTTATTATTTGTATTTTTAGAAGTCGTATTGCGGACATGTACTCTTTAAACAGATACTATAGATTTTCCTTTGATTTTATAGATATATTTACTGTTGGCTTTAAAATTTATTATCTCTTCCCTGCTTTCCATGTTTTTAAATCATTACACTATGAAAACTTGCTGTCAAGATATTTTAGAATGTTCTTTCGATCGTTGCTTTCTTGAATTTTTTTACTTGGCTAAATGTCTGTGTGTAATCTCTGCCTGTAACTCCCTTACAGCTATAAGTTTTTGCAAAAAGACTTAATAAATTTATAATTTGATCTCTCTCCTTCTTTCTCTATGGATGACTTTTTCAAATCACTTCGACTAAACCCTATTTTATCAGTCTCAGCAGTGGCGGGAATTTTCTTAAAATGACTCAGTCTTTTTGGGGTCTGCATCTCCCAAAATATATTTTATTATTATCGATTTCTCTCATTTAAATTCCATAATTACAAATTTTATCAATTAATATAAACATCTACAAACACATCACTTTGAAATTTAGTAGTCAGTAAACCCATTCTCGATAGCTTGTGGTAGGTATTTGTTGAGGATGTACTCGCATACGTTTTTATTATATCTCCGCTGCGATTCCAAGTACTCATATCCGAACCCACTCGTCATTAGGGATGCGTAAAGAAGTGGATCCCACTTAGCTGGAATATTTGTCTTAATATTCCTTCCTCTCGTGATCACTCTGTATAAATTTCAACATACGTTGTGAAGACCATTGCTGCAAAATATCCGCCCACAAATCCCAGGATCATAGCTCCAAGATATCTACTCTGTTCATATTCCTTAATAAAAGCATCCTTTTTGGTTAGTTTAATATACTCTTTCATGAGATTGTACTTATAAATTCGCTTCTCTTAATAGGTTGCAGTAGAGGAATTCGCTCCAAAAGGATTTGATGATGAAGTTTAGGACATGTAAATGTTAAATTTCTTCCGGATACGACGCGTGGTTTCAGAGGGAGAATCCTCTGTCTCCACTTCAGGATTAATTTTTTTTTACATTATAATTCAGATGGAAAATATATTGATCCTTTCCTTAACGCAAATGAATCTTTAATAGTTAAATCATTATGGACAATTATGATTTTAAGTTAAAATACCAAGACAAAAGCCTTTTTAACAGTATAAACAAATAGATGATCTATATTTAAAACTTTATGTATTGTGATTTTTAAGTCATATTTTTTTAAAGCCATCATATCAGATCATTCATTCTGTTAAAATAGTTCTAATTAAACTAATCATTTCTCTTTTATTTTTGTATATTGTCCTCTTAGGCGCCAATTTAAATTTTACGAAATATAGTTTTCTTAAATTTGCAGAAACTAATCTTAATATTTGAATTTTTGAAAGTAACAAGCATCTGATAAATATTATTTTATATAAATGGAGGAAATCTCTTAGGGGTATATCATCGAAGACAGAAAAGGTAATAATTCTGTTTCCTCAAAATTCCACTTACATCATATCAATTTTGACGATTCCGAAGAGAGTTCGAGGTCAGATGTTCCCAATATCTTTTTAGGTCAACGAGAAGATAACTAATCTCGGAAATCTATCACTAAACCTATTCAATAAATGCACAATATGCAAAGTGTTAGCATGAGCAGACCATCAAGTTTACAATAACTTAATTTGCATAGATAAAATTCAAGTTCTCCAGCCAAGCGAATTGATCATTAAATCGACGAAGTTGTTATATATGAGCAATAGAATGAAGTTGCATAAGCCGAGGTGTAAATTGAGCCAAATACTTCGCTATCTTTAATATAGACAATAAAGTTACATATGGGGGAATATCTTTTTAACAACATCTACCCCATGCAAAAAAATATCTATATCAATAATAACAATTAGGAAGAAAACTAAATTAATAAAAAAGAATATCAGAGTAAGAACAACCTTGGAGAAAAATAAATGCTGTTCTATAATAATTCGGTAAAAGTAAGTTCCTTTCTTTTTATCAATATGCTGGTTTTTAGAAATGTGTTTACGTATGCTTATATTTATGCGTGGATTGCAGTCATCATTTTGCAGGTTGTCGCGGAAAATCAACTTTTGGGTGGACCAATACAATATGGAAGTTCAATTACAGTCAACATCATTTTGATCATTATTGCAGTAATTATTCAGGTTATATCTGACTTCATCATCTTGAAAAAAAGAAGAGATTGGCAAGAGAATACAAACTTATATCAAGTATATCATCACAACGGTCAAATGGCTGAATGGGTGAACTTTCATGCCCAAGAAATATGTCCTGGACATGTGTATAAAGTACTACCTGGAGAATGTTTTCCTACTGATGGAGTAATTATTCACTCTGACAATTCTTTAGTATATATTAGATAGAATCATATAATCAGCCAATTAGTCGAATATCCTTCAGAGTATATGCTTAAATAGATCCTAATTAAAAATTAAAATTTGATGCTTCCTCTTTCGGGTTTATTGTCTTACTAGATTAGCAATTCTGAATATTCAGATTTTCAAATAGTTGGCAAATTAAATTTACAGTAGCCTATTCAAATGAGTCATTCAGTGAGCATGGCCAACATATGCTTGAGGGGCAGCATAAATGGAAGTGATGTTGAGCTTATAATACTGGCTATGTAAACAGGAATTGATTCTCTTTTGCTTAAAAACTTGCAGTATCCTTTTCAACACAAAAAAGCTTATTTATATTCAACCCATCACAAAACAAAGAAGATAAGTGATTAAATCTCTAATTAAATTCATGAAAACGAGAGCACTCTATTAGGAGCCTCACTTTAGAAAAAAATAGAAAATATTGTTCTTCTTTTTCTTTTAATTTACTTAACCATCAGTGGACTTGGAATATTAGTTGGATATTTGTAGACTGGAGCAAACTCTAATGAATTCTATCTTACTCAAACCACCATTCAAATATGGAAAATTGCAATTTATCACTTAACAAATTTCATTATTTTCATTCCTGTATTGCCCATACCAATATATAAATTATTTCTAGCAATAAGTGGTGGCTTAACCGAGTCAAATATTTCGAAGAGAGCTATATAGCTGGTAAATGAAAATTAAAATAACAGAAGAATTAACTCGCTTCCAGAATCAGCAAAATCAATGCATAAGTAATAGCTTTTAGATAATAAAAAGATTATCTTCCCAATTACTATAAGGGATTATAACATACTTCCTTAATTAGCTCAAATCGATACCATTGTCACAAGTATTGATACATTTAGGGATGATTCAGCATTTACTTTACATTCCATTAAAGTGAGAGAGTTAACCCACAATTTCATGACAAACTCAATTGATAATTAGCTTTATTCTACTGAAGATGTAGAACTAATTAGATATTTTATGTCAGTTGCTCTGCTAACTGTCTCGAAAAATGAAGTGGAGTTTAATTTTCACTATTAATCTGGTATTTAACTGGCAGCCAAAAAATATCTTGATTTGAAGAAGAATATCAATGCCGAAGGAGAGACTTTAGTTAATGGAGGGCAGTTTAAAGTGAGACATATCTTTGATATTTTACCAGTTCATAACTATCCCTATAAAGTCTCATTTATGCAACCAATTACTTAGTAAAGTTCAGGAGATCCCAAAATATTAACACTGGTTAGAGGCAATCCAAAGACCATTTTAGATAAAACCTACGGAAAATAAATTAAATTAACTGAATAAAGTAGAAGACTTGAGTAATAAAAAGGTTTTCATGTTTAACTCATTGGTAAAACTACTTTAAACTTGAGTGAGGTGATCTAAATTCAAAAGGCCTATACTTCTAAAACAACAAATCAAGCATTTTTCTACAAGCATCTCGATAAGTACATCAATAAAATAGAACCTATGGGATTGCTAATATTTACCAATCAATTTTATCAGAAGAAAATAGGATAATCCCTTAGAAATCCGGTGCTAAATAAATCGTTGATAAATCAGTACAGATCTGAAAAACAATCAACTTATTAAAACGAAATTTATACTTCACAACATTTGCCTAATTTAATAATACTAGCGCCAAATTCTAAATCAATTAATCCTGAATATGAGGCCATTCATACAATCACAAACCTATTAATAAACCCTTATCTCTTCAATTACACTCTTTCATAAGTTCCTGAAAAGATATTACACTAGAAGCCCACTAACTTATAAAAAATGATTGATCAACTCTAATAATAAAAAATCTTAATTTGGAATGGGTGGGATCAAAAGGATATCACTTATACTATTGATATTATGAATAGATATGGTAAGAAAATACTGTTTTATACATAAAAAGATGAATATATGTATCTCATGAAAGCCACGGATTGCTCTATAAAAGGTAGTAAAAATGGTTATGATGCAGAAAAGTATTCAGATATTACCTTATCTTCTAAATCTTCTATTAGTTATTTATATCTCACTCAGATTATTAGATATGATTCTGTGCTGGTAAGACAAGGAGTTCTCAATATTCTCTTTACTCAAATCAGCAAATTTATTTTTTATTTAGTTATTGAAATTATCAACATTTTTTACACTCGAGGAACTGGTCTTATGATTATAAAATCACCCTTGTTTATGGTAGTTTAAATTGTTCTCATATTGGACGTTTTTTATTATTTAAATTGGAGAGATTAGAGTCGAGCTGACACTTATAACAAGAAAGATGGATTCCTCAAGCAATTATTTATCAAAATACTTCAAACAATAGTGCAAGCTATATTTATCACTTTTATATGCATATACTCCTTGCAAGCCCCGACTTAATCATCTGGAACTTCACAATCATATCACTTCACCTATTTTGCTATAGTTTATACTTTTCTACACGTTCTAATTTTCTAAAAGATATTCAATTATTTTTCTTATTCACTTTCAATCTATAGAATTATCGTAATTTCTGTTCAAATTCTTTGCCTTTATTTAGGATTTTTAATAGTATCTGTAACAGATAAGTATCACTATTACGGAATTTTATGGAGCGCTCTCAAAGGTAAGTTGCTGATGACAGCTGTTGGATGCATCTGGATTAGTTTAACTTTACCAGCAATCAGGTGTTTATTAAATTTAATGGATAGTAAAAATGTGAAGCGTGGATATAAATCTAAAAAGCGTATATGATTCATCTAATCTTTTCTTAATACAAATCACATATAATCATATTTTTATTCAAAATCTGGGGTTGGGGTTGGGGTTGGGGTTGGGGTTGGGGTTGGGGTTGGGGTTGGGGTTGGGGTTGGGGTTGGGGTTGGGGTTGGGGTTGGGGTTGGGGTTG
>Ga0302188_10000823_pt1 | contig 25490 bp, 33 predicted proteins | sample II_Bog_E2_1_FD_198783 | JGI IMG/M metagenome (GOLD analysis project Ga0302188, IMG submission 198783) | Peat permafrost microbial communities from Stordalen Mire near Abisko, Sweden - II_Bog_E2_1 | ecosystem: Environmental > Terrestrial > Soil > Wetlands > Peat | place: Sweden: Abisko...
TATATTTTTTATAAAAATAGAGAAATAATTAATGGATTCCATTAATAAAACTATTATAGCAATGCGTGGAAATAGGGCCGCCTACAGTGAAAAAATAGGCAATATTATTGCTCTCAGTAGTAACTATAAAAAGCACCGCGAATTGGTTACAACCATCAAACCCGTTATTGACTTCTCAGATCAAAGACATATGAAGAAGGTATTAAAATTATCCATTTAAAAAGATAGGTACACCCATAACGTCAGAAATCTTAGACTCACCGAATTGCAAAAGGAAAATCAGGAAATTATGAAAAGAGTGAGAGCAGTCAACAGCTCAGTCAGAAAGTAGTGTTATGAGAAGTCTGTTTCGCCCATAACTATTGAAAGAGGGGCCAGTTTATAACGCAGTACTTCTCGGCATAGTTTGACCAGCGTATCCTCTGAAAAAACGTGTTCTAACTTTAGAAGAAGGACAATGCGACTAAAGGAGATCGAGCTGGAGAACAAAAAGATTGCCCAACGTATACTCCATCCAAAAATGACAAAAGGACTAAATTTCAATAAAATGCAAAACCAGTTTGAAAAAGAACAGTCATACAGTCGCATTCGTAGTCGTTTTTCTGAGCGATCGCAATCTATAATGCAGTCCATAGCTTTGGACGGTTTAAAACTTTAGAAAAAGAACGTGCAGTTTCTTCCTCAATTGTCTTTTAAAAGACTGGGCGCAGCCATCAACAAAAACAAGACAGCTCATTTATCCAAATCGAAATAACTGGCCACAATTACGCATTCCATCCCCAATAACCCCTAATGACCCGGGTGATGTTAATAGCCCTAAAATGTTCATTTCTTTATTCATTGACGTTTCAGATAATAAATAGCCAAACTGGTTGTGTTCTTTTTATAATAAATAATTTTGAATGCTGGTGAGTGGCATTTTTGACAGCAAAATCTCAGGTTTTAGCAGTTTTACTGAATACCATGAGAGTTTCATTGTGATCTGCGATAAGATACATGAACTCGAGGAAAAACGCATTGTCGAAAAATTAGCTAGACCCATCAGCAATGAGATTAAACTCACACTCATGAACGAAACCAACAGAACCCTACTGACTTTGCAGGACATGATGAATTAAATTAAGGAACTGTCATCCTCTTTCAAAGGAAAGGAGGCTGCCTTCATTAATAAGCACCAAATTACGGCTCACGCCTGGAAAAACGGGATTAGGAAGGTTCAAAGTCGAATCACAGACTTCTATTAAAATAAAATGAAATATTTTAACATAGTAAACGATAATATGGACTTGGGCTTAAGTTTATGCGAACTAGAGTAGAAGTAATGGGCTAAGGCATGCTTGTCGAAGATGAACGCTTTCTGCATCTGCGGCTGAGTATTAAGTTATTCCGTCGCCCGAAGTGATAACTGATCCATTTGATAGTTGTGATAAATTTAAATAAGATTGCGCTGAATGGTCTTTGAAAGTGTGGCCTAGATTCTGTTGTCTAAGTTTTTGGATAAATTCTTTTATGGCATCAATGAGAAGAACATACAGTTTGGACTGCTCGACGGAAAGTTTGTGCTGTCTAATATTGGACTACAGCCGAGTTTGCTCATGAGTCTCAATCTGCCGATAGAGTTAAAGTATAGTTATGTGGAGAAAGTTGAAATAAACCTTCCTTGGAGAGAGGACGAAGTATTCATTAACATAAACATCAGTAATATTTACGTGTTGGTGGCGGCAAGACCTCATTTCGAGGATGACGTCTTTGATATCTTCATGAAGAAGAAGGAAAAGATTATTGAGCAGGCCTTGAAGGAATTCAAGGCTAATCTGGAGAGAAAAGACAAGAAATAGTATGGCTACATTGAGAAGTTGCTAATTAATTTGCTGGACAACGTCATCATTAACATTCAATGCATTCATCTGCGATATTAAAACCCCAAGAATAGATACTCCTTTGGAATCAAGATCAACGAGGTTAGCGCCAAGACAGTTGACCAACAGGATCAGCAACAATATTTTAATCGCGAAAAGAGTAAGGAGGATTATGTCAGGTACATTGTAGAGATGGATTTTATGGGCATCTACTTCAATAGCAAGGAGGACTACTTTCTTTAGCGCAAATCTCTAGCCTAAATAACTGACGAGTTTAATAGAATATCTCATAAGAATTATAAAAACTACACATAAAACTTGGATTCGGAGTAGAATCAAGATAACTTTCACTATATCCTTACAATATCGTTGAAGACATACCTCAAGAAGTATGTGAAAGCCATTGAGCATGCTCTTGAACGGACTTAGGAAAAACTTGATCGAAAAGGCAAGAATTAGAACTACTTATTCGAATGTGTAATCAATCTCAACAAGATAGAGTCACACATCACTGATGAACAGTACTATGACATTTTAGATGTGATCAACTTGTTTAGTTAGTATCAGCACTACTACCAGTACTTTATCAACAACTGGCAACTCACCAATTACAAAGAAAGGAAAGGCAAGGAAATTACAGACCTGCTTAAAAAGAAGAAGAATATGAACGCCGGGAAAAGAGAGAAGGATCTGCTGAAGCGCCACTGTCACAGGTATATCGTGTGGGTCTTCAAACTCGCCTATGAGTAAGCTCTTAAACGCAAGTTCATTAAGTAAGCCATCAAAAAATAAATTAATGTCAAGAATTTGATGGCCAACAAGAAACTAGTTGCAATTGCCAATAAGATTGACAACTAAAAGCTGAAGTTATGGATTCTAATCAGTTTGTACTACCGCAAGAAGTATGAGGAAAAAGTCAACATATTTCTTCGCTCCAGTTCTGACAGAATCGACTCCTTTTACTAGAATAATTTCAACACAATTGGCTTCTTCAGTCCCTTCGAATTCGAAGAAGAGATAATGAGAATGCGATAGACTTCGTCTGATAAATATCAGGTATTCCTGAAACTCAATGTGAACATTAAAGAGTTTACTTTTGAAATATCAAAGGAGGATACTTTTGGGGTCAGCTTTAAGATTGACCGCCTGAAAACAGAGTTGATTCTAAGGGAAAAAAACTATCTAGTATCCTTGTCCATGGAGGATTTAGAGGCAGATGTTTTTAACTGCAAGAAGTACCAAAAACTTAAGACCTACGTCCCGATCATTAAGAGAAACTGTGTTCTTGACAGAAGTGTGGATCTGCTGCAGATTCAGTACGAAAGAAGACCAGCTTCCAACGTATTGGCATTCGCATAGATTTAGGCGCACTTTTAATCCATCTAAATTACCATATACCCCTAAGCCTTCAAGCAATTTTACCAAATTCTGCTTGGAGATTCTGACTTGAAAAAGAAGAAAAAAAAGAAAGATCAAAAGAGATAGGCAGTCTAGGAGAATTATGACATTTCCAGAGTGAGGCAGACAGGGGGTCAGAAAATATTTATAAAAGGTAAAATAAAGTCACCATGGGTAGTACTGCCTCTATCAACCAACAACGATCTTAGTAAATAATGTTGGGTTGTGAGACTGGGAGATTTTTAGGTGAGTACCCCTGAGTATAATAGAGAGGAGTTATTCTATGAGAGGTACAAGCTGTAGTTAAAGCAGTTTGAGCTAAGCTACTTCAGTAGCATAAACTTCTTCCATAATTGGCAGAAATTCAACTAGTCCATTGAGAGCCTGTATAAAATTCGAGTGTTTTAGAAACAGAAGAAGATCACAATGATCGAGCCTTTCTCCTGTGCAGTCGATTTGTCAATTTTGAAATCGGTCCTATCGCCGGGTAATCGTGAGCTGAACTATAAGTTCATGAGCAGTATTTCAATTGACGAGATCAACATTAAAATTTCAAAGTTCTTGCTGACTAAACTAAAATATCGATTGGACATCTTCGGCTAAAACAAATAGTAGTTGAGCGAATTCATCGAGACGAATATCAGCAACATCCAATAATAAAATGATCTGAGTGGGTACTGCAAAATATCGTATGGCGGTCTAAAGAAAATCAACTTCTACTGTGTTCTAAAAGGCAACTTTATGTATTTCTTTATCAATGAGAATTACCATAAATATCATTTCTTCATCAACATGAACGAAGTCGCCATTCGACTCATTTCCAATTAGGTGGAGCATTTCAATGAGGACAAGGAACAACTTATTTGCTTCTATCTCAATGATAGACTCAAACATCAAACCTGGAGAAAGAAAATTATTCATCTTCTAAATCGAAAGGATCGAAAAATGGATGCAACTTTCATGTCCACTACCAGAAACATTGGAAGTGAGACCGAGCTAGATAGTAAAAAGAAAATCGGTTTCGGGCGAGGCGATACTAAAAACTAATAAGATGAGCTTCCCTCTGAGGCTCAGTCCAACATGAAGGTTAACATGGTCTTTCTAATGAGCAAACTCTCAATTGAGCTAATTGACGAAAATAACGAAGAGTTTCTGAGCTGCATGTTTAAGAAAGCCACTTTTATCTATAACGTGATGCACTAGAAATAAATGAAATTTTCACTAAATTAATGGATTGTAAACTAGACCAACAAAGATATGGTGTTTTTGAGCAGCCACAGCTTCTTTGATGAGGAATCAGAAAGGGATAGCAGTCATAATCTCAACAACTTTTTGGAAATTAAGTTCAAGTACAATTAAATCACATCATAGCTTCAAGCCATTGTTGTTGATGTGGATAAGTTGTTTTTGGCGTGGAAGGTCGAGCTGTTCACTAAAATCCTGTTGTTCTTCTTTTTCGAGTAGGCTGCGGGTGACAGTCCTGCTCCGATAAACTACAACAAAAGTCAGCTGTAGATCTTAATAAACTTCCGTAAGTTCAACTTCTATTGCTATTTCTAATAAGAGCTTATTGCCCTGAGCATGCTGCAATACATCACTATCCGCTATGTGCAGAACAATCTCGAGTAAATATATGACGTTAAGTGCAAAATATTCGAAATTGATAAATACGTGAACAATGATCGGAACAAACGGTTGCCTGTTGTGAAGAGGAGGCGTGCGCCCGAGGATGCAGCCATTTAAAATGAACTAATCTATAATAATTTCAACCTTTATTATATCTTCAGGAAGAAGGAAACTGAGAACTTCAAAAATATATGTAACTTGAAGAACAAACTGGGAGACGATATCTTGGTCACATAAATTACCTGCGATTGGAAGGACACTGTTATCTATTTTTAAAATTAACTCACTTTTAGAGTGCTCAACTACATCCTCAGCAAAGTATTGGGCACTGTAGCTGCCAAATTCAAAAAGAGAGAGTATTCTCCCAATTATATTTTCGAGGCTATGAAACTACGTAAACTTTCTGTTATGGACATCCGCCTTAACAATATGATCTTTAAAGTTCCGCCGCATGAGAGAGGATTCCGTGAGTTTTCAGTCTGTGTTGACTTGTTGAATGTTACCAAGAACATCAATGACGCCTTTGAGCCTGTTGAGGTGTAAGTACAAACAATTGGCGACAACCTTAAATTCTTTAAAGAGGCAATGGTGTGCAAACTGGTAAATGTTCAGCTCAACTATCATATGGGTCAAGAGTCACCCATTCCACTCCATCTATAACCCTTTGACATTAACTTTATCTATACTAAACTCAATTTTCAGAGAGAGTATTTCGTTATACTCAAACATCACGATGATATCGATCGCAAAGCAACTGTTGATGTCATTATCTAGCAGCCAGTAATGGTGGAGGCTTACAAGATAATGTTTGTTTCTTTTCTGCAGATATTCTACCAAAATATCAAGCATAAAGATGGCAAGGCTGATACCTTCTAGCCTCCTTTGCCCTTTCCTTCTTTGCGATAATATAATATTTATATTCAAAAGGTCGGTCTTAATATGTATCACTTTAATGACCGCACTCAAAAGATGTAAATTTTCAGCCGCAGTCTAGTCAATGGATTTAAGATAGAGTATCATCAAGTTGGGTCGCATAGTCAAATCAAGCTAAACGGAGAATCAATAAGTTCAGAGGGCGAGCTGCCTATCTTTAGTTTGAATAACATTCGTAACAAATTCAACTTGGATATCCAAAGTAAGTAAGGTGAGATGAAGGTGGTGATTAATGCTGAGTATTACGCTTTATAAGTAAATTTAGATAACGTAAACAACATCCTAGAATTCATAAACTACGATAACGATTACGTCATAAATAAAATAATGCCCAAAAAATCATCTTCCTGGCAGTATGTCAACGTCTTTGCTAAAAATTGTTCGCTAAGGTTGAGTTCGCTGCACGCCAGTGGTGAATTTTATATCAGTTACCTCAAGGGCATGAAAAATGATATTGAACTCGAAGCAAAAAGATATTTACTCAATTAGAATGAATTTGACGAAGTGATGGAAGATCCTTCGAAACTCAACTGGAATGATCTCACCGACAAGGAGATAAAAGTTAACGGAGAAGATTTAAAAGTAAGTATAGATGGGGATTCTATAGCAGCAGTTAATGGCTTTTGCTTCCATCGAATTGATATTACCAGCAAGAGCAGCAATAAGAGATTCAAAAGGGAGAGTGTCCAAGTCGGATAGGGTATAATCTATATCCAGCTGACTGATTTACTAACGATCTGGAAATGTTATAATTCGAATATTCGCAAAAATTCTAATTTTGTCCTAAAGACTCTGTTTTAGCCTTGGGATACAATGGCTCCAAAATCAAAGGCAATTGAAAAGAGGAGTACATAAATATAGATACAAAAGTTAGGAATTAGTATCCTTCCTTCTCTCGATGCAAATACCCTACTTTACATGAGAGTTGACCTTTAATTTCCTCAAATACTTTATCGAACGTACCTTGATGAGCAATAGGTGGTCGTCAACATAAAGTGCAGCATCTTCCATAACAAATAGAAGCTTAAGCAGCTACAAATCTGCGATTGCCGCCATTTCAAGCTAAGGTATATGAATTTCAAAGACAAGAAAGAAAAGTGGATTGAAATCCTTAATGGCAAAAATATAGTCTTCAATGTTTATGATATCAATAATAGGATATTGGCTGATATGCTGGAGGAAGCTCAAACCATTAAAAAAATCACTAGGAAGTACATTCACTTCGACTTCGAAGACAAGAACCCAAAGAAGTATTTAATCCTATTTAAAAACGATCTTAATCGGAGAATCATACTCAAGATGAGTAATTTGGTTGAGTTTAATGTCCGTGGAGGCCAATAGGAGTGCAAGGAAGTATAAATTGAGGACATGCTCCATTTTATGAATAATCCCGCTTCTTCTATTTAGTTTTTCGAAGAAGGGTTTGCAAATGTTAGGATTAAGAGTACCGACCTTAATGTTTACCTCTCAACTGTGGTCAATAATAATGCTCTAGTGATTGATTCTAAAATTCATAAGACTGTCATCACCTATCGTTCCCCTTTCATCATCAAGAATGACACTTCGTGCTCTCTTTACGTCGTTTCTGAAAATAAAATTTTGAAGAATCAAGAATCGGTGAGTATAATACTACAAAATAAGCCTAATTTGATATAAGTATACTTTCGAAATGCTAACTGGTAAAAGCAGAGCCAAATTGATATCAGAAAATCAAACCAATTCGTCGGAGATGAGTGCTTTTGTGTTTCCATCAATAAGTAATAGAGCGACACAGTCATATTGATCAGGGATAGATTTGTGATTAAGAACATGCTTGCTGAAAACATTCAAATCAATGGAAAAGAAGTTGCTTCTTTCCAATAGACTACTCTTGGATTTGTTGAGGAGGCCATGAGGAAAAACTGTCTGTTTCATATTAATTCGGTGGGACTAACATTTAATTTGAAAGAAGGAAAGCAAACTGTAAATATCGAAAAGAAGTTCAATCGCGTTCAGCCGAAATAATTGTAGAAAGTAGGCTGTCGCATAAATATTGAAACCGTGGTAGTTAATAACATAACTACGAGCACAATTTATAGCAGTCATGGCATTAGAAATGACTGTAGTCGTGAGATAATATTCTTATCAAATGGGGCGTAATATAGTATAAAACCATTGGAGTGGAGCATCCTCCCTTCCTTGACTTCCTTGAGCAAGTTAGTTTTCCTGTAGAACAAGTCTGACATCAATATAGAGTTGACAACTAAAACTAAATAGTTCTACGGTTAACACTTGAAATTCAGCATCCTTACTAAATTATAGAGCCAAGTAACAATAGTTAAAGTCGAGGCCAGATATGTTTTTATCAATAACAGCAAGGAGACCATTTAAATCTAAAGCAATAATCGCCAAATTGAATCAGTGCAATCCTGCCAGAGGTATTAAATCTATTAAGATTACGTCAAAGACAACACTATCTTGCTTATATTTGGAAAGTATCATCGGAAGGCAATCAGTTTAGAGAAGAAAGGCGTGAACTACCTCGAAATGGAAGAGTTGTTTTTCAAACTATCCATTTTCGGAAAGGATTAAAGCATAATAGTCATGCTAGAAGACAGTAAAATAGGCCATTTAATTATTAATAAGCTGGAAGACATCACAGTTATAGCAAGGACTCACTGTCAAAGCACAAGTAATTAGCCTGTATCCATTGTCTAAATTGGCAATGAAAACAACATCGAAAAGGTAATAAAGCCCAAACAGCAAGAGGAGATTGGTCTTTTCAGTTGGAACAATCCACTCATTGAGCTGTAATTTTATTATGAATCCAAAAACCTATAATTTAAACAAAAATACTCCATAGATTTTGCCGCTGCTGCCCAAAAGTATTCGAACAAGCACATTGTCCATGAATAAAATAATAAAAAAATTATCTTTATTTTAATCATAGCAGCGGAGAGAGATTCATCAGGGAGGTATACCATAACCATTCACAAGTAGAAATAATACCAGGATTCGCCCATATAAAAGATGAAAGTTCTTGTTAACGAAATTTCTTTGTCTCTCTGCTTGTCAGCAGGCGGTGATTTGATGACTATTTAATGCTATAAGGCTTGCTTGCTGCGAGAAAAGGGAATTGAATTAACTGACTTCGATTTGCAAGTCTAAAAGTTGTTGATTCGATAGGGTCAGAACGTGAGTATCTTAAATTCTCTAAGCAATAACAAATTCATAAACTGTAATCTGATCACGAATAAAACTCAACAAGGCACTGCGATTAGCAGTCTGATGGTGAAAATACTTCCCTTTGAAATTATTTGTCGATAAAAGCTAATCTTCTTAGTTCTGTAAAAAATTGTAGAAATACGAGCGTAGAGTGCAAAGAAGAAAGGGATAAAATTATCATCTTAGAGAGATCCATTTGATTAGACCAATCTAATGAGGGAGGATAATCCCTTTGAAGCTAGATCAACCTATAAATCCAAAATATAAAATTAAGTTTCAATTGTCTCAATTGCATAAACAAGTAAGATGATTAAATTGGACAAAAGGCAAGAGTCTTAACTCACCAAACAGCTCAAAGGCAAAAAGATATTAACCATCAATAATTTAGAGGTATCAGAAACCAGCATATTCATCACCTATACCAAGTAGGAATACAGACAATTCGAGGACAAGATCCGCAATGATCGCATCATCAGTAATTATTGGTTAACTTAGAGTATATGGTGCTGATGCCGCCCATCAGTGAACTCAAGATTAACATTCCGCATCTCAAGGTCAACGACTTTGAAGGCGAAAGCAAATAATTTGTGAAGAGTTTAGTGAGCAAGTTAAAACAATCCATCGGAAGCACTATTGCGAACTCATTCAGCTCGCTTTCCCTATTCGACAGTCCGATCATTGCAGCTGACGGCATTTTCAAATATATTGATGGAATGCTGACTATTCTTTGATACTAATTCATTTTGGGTATACTATTGACTTATAGAAAGATAGAATTGTATAATGTGATGGAGGGTAATTATTGTTTAGATTGATGATCCATAAATGCGTAACTCTGTAGGCAACTTGCTTAAATTAAGCCATTGTCCCATTCTATATACTAATTTGATTAACATTAAATGGAGGATAGTGATTCCTAAATCGAACCCTATTACGAAGTGGAGAAAGTAATCGGCAAGAGAACTGACACCAAAGGCAATACTGAATATCAGATCAAATGGAAAGGGTTTAAGCAGAGAACGTGGTAGCCACTGAGCGGACTGGCAGAGGTAGCCTAACTCATCGATTAATACGAGAAGGAGCAGGAATAGTTGCGAAGAAACAAGATGAAAAGCAGGAATCAAAAATATATCGCAAAGACAATCACTGCCACAAAAAAGATATCGAAGGAAGATCGCCCTTTGACTGCCAAGAAAAGAATGATAGGCAATAATCTTGGAAGGATGGACAATGAAGGCTGTGATTAAAACGAAGATAAAAATAGCAATGTGGAAGTTATCATCTTGGAAGATCAAGAAAATCAGCTTTGTGAGAGCAACCATAATCGACATTCCTAATTAATTGACAGTATTGAAAACAATCAGAATGGATATTCATAGAAGCCAAGGATTAAAGTAACTAAGATCTATCCATAAATAAGAAAAGATACAAGAATGAGCCGTCTCATGAAACCAGACTTATATAGGGATAAGATTAATCGGATTACAGGCATTGAGGTACGTGACGGAAAGTGGATGGTTTTGGTGGAATTCCAAGATCTCCATTTCTCATCACAGTGGTACTAACGGGACCTGGTAAGACTGATTCACCCAATGCAGCTACTACTATACTATGAGAAATTGGCACGTTAAACTCGCAGGCGAGAGTGATGTGACTTCTTTATTCATTCAATAATATTGTTATAATAATCATATGATTGATAAATCCAACACTCAAGCACTATTCCACTTCCTCCTCTGCGAACTCATAGTTGAATGCTCCGAGCACATCAAACACTCGGAGGAAGAGTCTGCTGAAACACGACTCAAGCAAATCGGTGTTTAGATTGGTTTTAAAATTTACAACCAGATTTGCCTCAAGAGGGGCATTACCGAGCGGCCTTATAACCTGAACGAGCTGCTGAAGAATATTAAGGCGAAAGTATTCAAACATTTGTTCAACTACGAAATCACCCATTAAACCAATACCTATAGAATCGAGGAACGCAAGGCAGTGGTCGTAGGACTCGTGTACTTTTATCCCTATCAAGAGATTAAATATCAGTGTATCTTACATGGATGCCTGAAAGTTGCCAGATCACTGCCAGTATGTTGGTTGCAGGCATCATCGAGGGAGTATGCTTGGGCAGTGACCTAAAGTGTACTGTTAGTTGCCGCAAGGATACTGAAAAAGAAGATAGAAATGTGATTGAATACCTAATCGAGATGGAGAGTGAATAGAATCAGCGTTGGGATAAGAAATGATCTTCTAATGATGTTGGGATGATAATATTATGTACAGGTCTTACCTAAAGATAATTGATTAACTCATACACGCAATAGTATTAATTGCTACTAGACTATTGTGGCACTACTTTTCATAACTAGACATCATCTGCCTTTATCTTCTTGTATCTAAATTTTAAAATAATCCATATAAAATAAAATGCTTTCCTAAATCATTATCATCTTGCTTGCACAGGTTTTGTAAGATCAGAAATTCCTTTCCCCAAGAAGATTATCAACACAATCTTCAAGATGTTTATGACTATTAGGCAGAATATACCAAATCTATGCATGGGCTTTATGGTTTACCACACAGGATTAGTCTCGTCCGTACTGTTCCACACTCCTATCTCCGTGAACCCAAATATTATATCAAACACCAACACAATTATCACTGATACCAGCATCTAATTTGTTAACTAGTTACGATACGGAGGGTCACATCATCCTTGCGCTGCTGCCAGATGAAGTAACAGAAAAATATGATGACAAAGTTGTAGTCAGATCGAATAAGACAACTAAAAAAGGAGACGAACTATATGTTAGAAATTGTACGAGGATGGAAAGGCTTAGCATATCGATTCTGTGGTCCAAAGCGGAATCTATTACTGATTACTTGCGTGATTACAGCATCTGAAGCTCGTTAAGGTTATGAATTATAATGATGAAATCATCAATCTCGTTGAATCTTAAATAAATGATCTTCTCGTTTGGGATATAACATTTTTGGAGAATACTGTGCCTAGTATCTATATTGTATGTGATCATTTAATCGTTTCAAATATTATTTGCCATTGTGTCATATAATATAGAAATATAATGAACCTTCTGATCAGCCAATAGCAACAATAAGCACAAACATCGCTACGTGAGGAGGAATTTAATATTCATGCTATAATGCTCAAAATACATGGTTTTCATTCTCCCACCAGCAACAGCTACCTGTAGTACGAAATGCCACTCGTTATAGGTCACTTTGCAGCTAAGGTACGTTGGATCTTTAAAAAAAAGGAAAACTCTTATTTCATTGATTTCAAGCCCATGCTGGTAAATCACGTGACCTCCTATTTGCGGATTTAGAGTCAAAGATAGCTAGTAGATGTACTCAGAGTCATGAATGGATACAACAAGGCCAAAAATTGCAGATTCAAGTATATGGTGGATGAGAATAATTATGTGTCTCTTTACTCTATGTTCGACGCTAAATTCACAGTTCCACCACTCAATAATTTATTTAATCTTCTATACACCTCAGCGAAGGAATTAAATAAGACTATACTTAGTCTTCTACATTCAATTCGACCCCATATAGGAGAGCAAATACCTCTTTTACCCTTAAATAATAGCAATGAGATTATTCCAGGATCATCATTTGCATAAAAGAGCTGTTCCTTCTTAATGCTTATGGCTTACAATCAGGGAATTCGAAATTTTATCCGTCAGAATTAAGCCAACGATCCAAGGTAACCTTCAACTGTGGTAATAAAATAAATAGATCTTATAAAGGAAAAAGCGGTCGCGAATATTAGTTAAGCTTTTACCTTGATTGGTCTGGTCGATATTAAGGTTGTTAAAACTTAGAAATTAATTAGAAAAACAAAAAATGATTATGAGGAATGGTTGAAGATGCGAAAAATGCCTAAAAATAAGGGAAGTGGCCCTAAAAATGTGTATGGCATAAAAATTCTAAAGGAATTAAGGGAAAGCGAGTCGGAAGGTCAAGGTGCTCACTGTGATATATTGTTGGGAAAATTTAGAGTTATTTTGAATTTGTCCCTCCACAACGAGGTAAATAGACTATTATAAGAAAGCAGTTCATCTATAGTATGTGTCTAGAAGGAGATGGAACTTGCTAAAAAGGTTTGTCGATATCCTAATAAGTAAACTTCAAAAAACTCCTTCTAAAATTAGTTATGCTTTATCATGTATATCAAGGATCGCAGTTGCGAGTTTATATCAACTTACTACTGGTAATTGGAGAAGGAACGTGAGACCATGAGCTCTATTATCATGGATTTCTATCCTCGTACACTCACCGAAACGATTGGAGAGGAAGGTCATCTCTTGTCGATGCAGAGCAAGCTTCTTCTACTCCAGCGTTTGGTTGAGGCTATTTCCTGGTTAGCAGACAATCATATCTGTCATCGTGATATTAAACCTTCTAACGTAATGCTAAGCGTTAATGACATACCTAAGCTGGTGGATTTTGGATCCTGCTGTCCAGTATACAGCCGCAAGCACTTTCAAGTCAAATAAATAAGATGTACGACTGCCTTCACGCAGTGCTGGGTACGCCTGGCTATTATTGTCCATACTCTCAATGTCCACCCGAGATTGTTCAACGTATGACCCGCCTTAACTATGAACAGCACCTACTTTTTGATGCCTACAGCTTAGGTGTTCTCATGTTATAAATTCTAACAGAGCAAATAGTGAGTATAATTCCAAATTTAGGAGGATTACTACGATATATTTCTGGCAAGTGCAAGTAGACGGACCCTGAATAACGTATTACTTATGAGGAGTTGATATTTCTGCTCGAGAAATTTGTTGACTATCTTTAGCGCCACTACAGCCAACCAAGGATCTTTTGAAATTAAGTTAAAATTACGCCTAATAAAGATTAATGAACAAATTAAATATCTTATCTTCTCGAATCCTTTGCGATTATATTCTTAGCCTATCCCATTGAAAAGAACAAGAATTTGTTCCTTATAATAAATCAGTCATTTCTGATAAAAATGTCACATTAAGTAGCCCAATTCCATGCGAATAATCATTCTTATTAAATATCATTCCTTCTTTGTTCTTGTTTTGTTCTTCTGCTGCGGGTGTTCTTGTTGCTTTTAGACTTTTTTTACATCCCTTTCTCCTCCATCAATTTCTTTTCCTCTTCCAGTCGTTTTTCCTCTTTCTCTTTCTATTTCTTACGTAGAACCATATCCATGAAAGTTAGACCTTTCTCCTGGTCTTTGTTCGAGTATTCACTGTGATCGCTAATCATTTTAAAGAGCACATTGGACTGCTCATCAACCATCATCACGGCTGAGGAGTTGTTTAAAAGATCGCAGTACTGAGCTAATGAACATATAGTCACCATTTTTCTTTCAGCAAAGAAGCGAAAACCTTAAAATGGCACTTCATGACCTCTACAGATCAATGCTAAATCGTGAATTTTCATGAATTGGCTCACTATATCCGCTCCAAATGATACACTAATACCTCGATCATTTTATGTCCATCCCTAGTATAAGTTGGTGGGATCTGCCCATAGCAAATCGCAGACAAGATGGTCATCGATATTATCCATTGGTCGAGGAATACTATTGATTTGCTCTAGCGACTACAAGTATGGACTAATTCCGCCATGAAGACATAGCACTCTTTAATCAACAATGGCTGCAAATGGAAGAGAACAAAACGTTTCGCACACTTAAAGCCAAGGTGCTGATGAGTCAAAATATTAGAGCAGCTGTTCTTCCAGCTGATGACATTTAGCGATAGAAATGGTTTCGTAACACCCTCTAAGTAGAAAGAAATTGCCAGGCATAAATAGTTTATACGCGAAAAGAGCAACCAGGCACTCGAGGGACTGATCGTATCTGCCTGCATAATCACCCAAGAAAAGATAATTCACGAATTTTGGATGTCCGCAGCGATCAATGATAGTTGCTAACTATTGGTAGTTTCCCAAAGTACCTGTGCAGACGTAGATCGGCCCGTCAATTTTAAGCAAACCGGGCTGAGCCAGCACATCTTTCTTAACGCCACGGCAGAGTTGAATGAACTCTTCCTCCTTGATTTTGACTCTCTAAAGATTGACTTTAACTGAGTGAAGCTGTATTCGATAAAGCACATCCTCCAGATTGAGATTGGTTTGATTTTTGATATCCTTCTGCCTTTTGATTTCTCGAATTTATTCTAGATCTTTCACTAACAAATTCATGGGATTATAATACTATCATTAGTCTTTAATTTTATTGATAGTGGACAAATAGTAGATAATCATGAGACAAAATGTCTATCAGTTTCAATTTAATCAACCTCCTTTAATGTATAATAATCTTTGCCATGATTCAACTTGAGTCCATTATGTTCCTTCAAAAATGAGCTTTCCCGCATTTCCTCTTCTTATACTATTTAATGAACTTAGCTCTGCATTCCGAGGTTTCTATGCTCGATCATAGTCTGATACAGGATTAACAGGGTATAAGAAATACTATTATAATACGGATTGTCTTGCATTTTATATGAATTTAAGTAGGAAGGGTTGCCCTCTTTTATGAATTGAGGGTTAACAGTGTTTTCATGTTTGTTTCTCTCGAAAGAAGAGTTCATTTACTAAGGTATTATGCATTGCTCGTTCTTTGTATCTCTTCTACAAATTATTGAAGCTATTCTCTTTATATTCATGAGCACGACTAATATGATGACAGCCATGATCAGATAAATCATAGTTTTACCCAATTTCGAGAAAAGTCTAATCTCTTTCTCAGGAAAAATTTCTTCAACATTAAGAAAGAACAATGCTGTTATTTGATGAAGGATCAAACCAACTCCGATTGCTTTCATGATAAAGGAATTGAGTTTATGATCATAAACGTGAGGATGTCTCGTAAAATTGTGGAAGATGATCTTACTCGAAATAAATAGTGAAATCATAGAGAAAAGTGCTAGGAAATAGAAAAGAGGGAGAGCAATAGAGAAGAATAAGCAAAAATATATACTGTTGAGGGTCACTGCATAGTAGAATTACCAATAAAACTATCTGTCAAGAATGCGTTTATTCATGTATTTTTGAGTGGCGGCTTGCTTTGCCCAAAATTCACGTATTTTCTGTAGGGTCCATTCCTCGATAATATAGAGCCACGGACAGATATTTAAAGTGAGAATGTAATTGATAAAAAGAATCTTTCCAATATGCATATACCATTTTCGGTTCATTTCAGAGTACAATTCAATATGGTGGCTTAAAGGAAGGGAGGAAAACACATATTTTACCAAATCTATCAGTGAATACGAAGAATCCCCAATGACAACTTGAGCTCTGATGAGAAGAGTCAACAGCGAAGAGCTAATTAAATAGCTTATAAAAATACTCATAATTAGAAACCGTTTCTTTTATGGAAGTGTTCTAAATCGGCGTAGTTCCGTTAAAGAAAACACAATTTTTATTAAAATCAGAGTGAGGATGGTGATAGCACTTGACAGCGTTAGGACGAAGACCCAATGATGTTCAAAACTAGTAAAATACTCACTGCATAATTAATAGTAACTCCATTGAAAGGTTTTATAGGTAAGACCTGCGCAGAAATGTAAAATCAAATCGGTATCGTTAGTGGCAGCCACTTGAGAATAGCTGAGAACTTGGTTGTTTTATTATAAATTAACAGAATTAGTATTCATCATACCATTCGAATGCAAACTCAAAATGAAAATTGCGCACAGTGTTAAAAGTAGAATAACTGTGACTAGCAATCCAAAGAAACAGCTCCGAGCAATTTATTTGTTGTCTTTTAAATGAAAATTCTACCAGAGGATGCTAAGAGGCTAGACATGGCATTTACTGACCTTGGGTAAGATTCCTTTTAATTACAAGTTCATATTACCAACTTTATATTTGTACAAACTAAATACTCGCTTTCGTAGCTATGGGTCATAAAATTGTATGAATGCTTTGATGTGATTAAAAGGGGAACGATAGCAGCTTCCTTTTGCTTGAATTTTGGCCTTATATAAATGACTTATCTTCAAGTAATCTTATTCGATTTGGCCATAGAGACTATCTTTATATTCCTTATCTAATTCCTGACTGTATTTTTAGACCAAATTTAAAAACTATTTCACTTCTATTAAAAAATCTCCATAATCATAGACGAATTCGATTGATTTGATTGCTCCAAATTTAGAAAAATGGGCCATCAATTGATTTTTTGTAAGATTTGTATTGGGCAAGTCAATGACAAGAGTATGATAGCTAGGCAAAGTTTATTCTTTAGTCATTTAGCCTACCAAATCATCTGTTTTTATTTGCCAAAAAATGAGAAATCCTATGAAAATCAAACTGCACAACAAATCATTGAAGATTATGATAATTTCGTTGACTTTAATATTTCGTGTATTTTATAGATGCTGTTGTAAGGATATGTTGAATCTATCGAACTGCAAGGAAGGTTGATTAGCTAGAGAAAATTTCATAATGGTTTTGCCCAAACTATTACCATAGATCACTAATCCATTACCATTGTAATTGGTGAGGATACTGGGGAAAACAGCAATTGACAGCAAAGCAAACAGGCCAATCATGTATTTTAGTAAAATAAAATATAGTTTGACTCCAGGACCGTATTTTCCATATTACCGTGTTCCGAAAAGAACCCAGTTCTCTGATCTTAACGCAGATTTTTATCGATACTAAAGTGCTGCTTTCCAATGAGGTTATTATGGTGGTTCGCACAGGTTAATTAGGAGGTAATCTAGTTATTTGTTTTTACTTGCTTTCATATAAGTTTGATAATATTACTAATATAGCCTTATCTATAGATCTGATAATCATTATTGTATTTATAACGACATGACTGAAGTGAATGCTGACTTCTATGAGAGAAAAATCAGACGACTTGAGGAAGATCTGGTCATGATTCAAGAAGAACTGACCAAAGTTAGGTTTAGACTCCGGAATGCAGAGGACTTTGAGATCAAATATCATATCCTTTTGAAGACAACATAGGCTGAAATGTACAAATTGCAGGACTATCAATCACAAGCTGGCAAAAATTTAGTAGAGGAGACAGTTTAAACTAAACTTCAATAAAACAATCAGATATGGTAAGAAAGGATGAAGCAACTCTAGGCATAGCTGAGATAATAATCTGGTAAAAGTATTAGTTCTTTATAATCTGAATTAGCAAGTTCCGCGTCTAAACTTAAGGAGCTAATTTATCGTCAAGAGGAGATGCAACTATTTGAATTTAAACTTAAAAAGGCCGAGAGGGAAAACTAATCGTTGATTGAGCAATTGGATTAAACGAAAAGATATTATGAAAAGCAGAAAGAAAATTAGATTTCATCACTTCGAGCACATTTAAATTCTAACTTCAGATAAAAATTATCAAATTAGAGAAATAGTTATGAAAACAAAATCAGCAGTTTGCAGAAAAAGATTGTTGAAATGGATATGAAAAGCGATTGCTTAGTCAATAAACAGTTGGAGAAGAGCAATGCTTAACTTATTGAGATTCAAGATAGATATGAAGAAAGAATTAAATCTCTTGAACTTGAACTTTAGCAGTAAAAAAGGGTGACTATAAACAATAATTAAGGTATTAAAAAGCTATCTAAATAAAAACATGCAATTTCTGAAAGAAATAGAAGCTAAACCAAAAATTTGGCAGAAATTATCAAGGAATTGGAGGATAGAATTCTTTAAAAATAACGAGATCATTAATCGGAACTTATAGAAGTGGTCAAACGAAATAAAGAAGCAGCAGAATCATAAATATCAGAATTTATTTCCCAGATAAATAATTTAAGCTAAGATATTGCTGCTAAAGATCAAATCCTACTTGATAACACTCTTAATCAGAGAAAATAAATTTAGAATTTGACCATCTCCTTCGAATAGGAAAGAAATAGATTTAGTGAGATTAGAAAGGAGTTGTAGGATCAGATCACATAATTAAGAGAATAATTATACGAGAAAGAGCAGAAAAAAGGAAAGGCCGAGGCAGAAAAGTTAATTGAAAACTTAGTAAACATCAATAGGAAAGAAATTGAGGTGGGAAACTATTAAAACGGCATCATCTTTTTAGATAGGCAGCTTAAAAAAACACAATCCGCTATGGAATAAAAAAATAGAATCATTATCAAATATAGTCAACAGACTTTATAGCTTTAATCAAGGAATGATAAATAAATGTCGTAACTGAACGGCAGAATTCGGAAATAAATTAAGAAAAATCAATAAAAAGTGAATGAGTTAGAGAATTAAATCCAGCAATTACATCATTAACTCAAGTAAAAGCAGAGACAAATACTGAATATTGAATCAACAGCTAAAGAGGAAAGAGATTATCTGCAATCTCTAAACTCTCAGCTTAAATAGTAAATATAATCTCTTTAAAAAGATTACAATAGAGTTTTTAAATCCAAATCAATCATCGAAGCCTCATGCAGAGAAGCCCGATAAAAAGTATTATCACGGGACTACGAGATAAATGAATTAAAAAGCAAGCAGTGGCTTGAAGTTGAAAAGCTAAAGAATGAATGTTAAATTATTTATAGAAAGAAAGAAGAGCAACTAATATCTAATTATGACCGCGTCCTGCAATCTCAAAAATAATAAATTAATAAACTAATCCACAAGCATGATGTCGCAGAAAAGAAAACAGAATTACTCACAAAATAAAATAAGAGATTAATCAGCCAGCTATAAAATAACAAAGAAAATTGCAGATTTGATACGCATAGTAAAAAAATTGCTACTTTAAATCTTTAAATCACCCTTTCTCAAAATATCCTCGACAATGTCCTTAAATAGCAAAATAGAAGTCCTACATCCTAAACTCCAGCCCGAAGACTGGCGTAAATTGACATCTCCCATGTATAATATCCCTTATAAAAATGATAAGTTTATCTTTATTTTTATTGTTGAGATTATGAGTGTATCAAATGGAGTTCATGAAATGGAGGAGATCTTTAAATTTGGTTCTATAGCCATAAAATCGGCCCTTCTGTTCAAAGTGGTAGGTCGGTCTTTTCACCTCGGCCATAACCATTTCTTTCAAACCCAAGTTTTTCATCCTTTCCTTAAAGCTAATCACTTCGTTGTTGGCCTATCTCATTGTATTGTTACGAAATTGAACATCATCTCCTCATCCGTACATTTGTTGCTTCCTGTTCCATGGAGTTTCCAACAATCAGTGAGCTTAGTGAAATACTCTGTTGGGATGAGAGGACGCTAAGGCACGACTTTCTTGACTATTGATCTGATGAGTTTTCTCTCCATGAGATATTTAGGCAGAGGACCCATTCTTAATCACAATCAATAATTATAATAATTCGCCTCTGATAATATATCGTATAATAACAATCCATTTTTCATTTATGCATTTTTTAATTGAAACTGCAAGGTTAATGCTGCAGGTCATTTAATGGTCATATTTCATGAAACATAATAGGAAGGATTTAGGTAAACTATTAATAAATATGTATTAATTTATTATAACCATTATCGAAAACTCGTTTCCCATGAATTAGTGTACTGTCAAAACTTATTAACACTTAAAACAGTTAAATAATTTATTCCTCTGTGATAATAACCCTACTTTTTCAATGTTTGTGGCATCTTAAGAATAAGTTATTCAACCATTAAAGTGATTTTTTGGATACCAAAAGAATTATAAGTTCTCAAAAAACATCAAATAGATTTACTACAAATTGGAGAATAGATATTGCATACTTTGTTGTACAAATAATGCCATTTTAATCTCAACATGATAACCATAAAATACTACAAACTTAATTAGAAATGCGCTTATAATGATTAGCCCTTTAAAATCAAGATTGCAAAGCATAATCAAATTAATGTAGGTTTGAAACCCTATGATTTATGCGTCTAACGATAAATAATAAATAAATGAATATATGAATCTGATGGATGGTTCACATATGATAATTGGCCCATCCCCTGCCATTCTAACGTACTTCCCACTATCTTTTATTTGAACTGAAAATGTTATCACATTTTCTTGCCTTTGGATTGGCACTGCTGAGTATTTTATTTTGGATCTCTTGCAAATAGCTGTTACTATCATTTTTTGAATAAGAGTTAATTATTTTGCCAAGATGAGGAGCATATTTTGGCTGAGAGCGTGATATACTCGAATAAATTCTTTCATTTATCTATTTGAGACACACTTCACTTTTGGATTGGTATCTTTGCTTTGGATAGACATCCTTGTTCAATTTGTAATAAGGTGGGAAAGGTTTAAGATTTTGTTCTCTGACTTCCAAACGTCTTTGAAGTTATGAATAAATAGGGTTAGAATTCTATCGATAGTTTGCAGAACGGCATCGATATTTCTCATTAATTGATCGAAGATAGCTAGCGTTGCTTTAGATACTGTTTATTTTCTTGGCTGAATTTAAGATATTGCTGTTCTATACAATCTTACTCTGCTCCTCTTTGTTTTCAACAGATTATAGTTTAGCATCTTTATTTTTTATTACTACAGTATTAGGGCAATTGGATTTAGTTTTATTATCAATATTCCTTACACGGTAGCTGCACGAGAAAGGCCTTTTCTTATTATTAATATCATCCTTATTCAACAGGCTAAAATTTTATAGTTTTTTATCTAAAATATGCCTATTATGCTCGCTAATACTGGAGATAAGTTTTTGCTTTATGACTGGTCTTCGGTTTATCAATCTTTCATTGGCTTTTCTGTTGATACTATTCAAATGGTTTTTAATCCTTTCAGGAAGAGGTAGCAGAACAGATTTATTTTTTGTTTCAGAAATAAGATGTTCGCTTTGATTCGCCAAAGATGAGTCATATTTATTTGAATTTGGTATCTATTCAGGTTTTATGTTTAAAGAGCATTGTTTCAATTCAGATTTTACAACTAATTTAGATTCGTTGCTGTCATTTAGTTTAGTCTTTTTGTCACTTTAGTATTTAGCATTTGGAAGATTACTGTTGAGATTTTTCAGATCACTTGGCATCTTAATTGTTGATAAGAGCTGCTCGTGAATTCTTTTTGTATCTTGGTGAGTGACTTTAATTGAATAAAAATCGCAAGTTACTTGAACAATACCTCCGACTTGCATTAATTCCTCTGCAGTCGGCCTATCGATGGGTTTGGGCATTAAACATTTTTTTATTAATTACTGAAGTTACTTAGAATATATTTGAGGAATTTTTTAATAAAATCCCCTCAACACATTCTGATATAGCTCATTTAGGTCTTTTCCCAGAAAAGGAGGGTGAAGACAGCACATTTCATAGAGAATACAGCCAAAGGACCAAATATCTGCCTGACTACCATATGGCTAATCTCTCCATATCTCAGGGCTCGCATAATAGGGAGTGCCCGTCTGCGTATTTACAAGTCGTTGTTGATTATCATTTACCTTCGAAACATTCAGATCTCCTAACTTATAAATTCCGTTAGAAATAAAGATGTTCGCGCTTTTAAGGTCACGGTGAAGGATAGAAGCCCCATGAAGAATCCGTAATCCAGAAAGAATGTGATATGCAGCTTTCCAAATTTATGACTCAGGCAGTTGCTTTTTTCTTTCCCGATTTTGTGTTATCTTTTTTAGTAAATCCCCTTCATCTAGCTAATAAAATTAATACTTGCCCACTCCATAACTATACAGAGTAACTGGAGTTGCTCATCAAAGAAGGCTTATTTGTACGTGATGAGAAATTAAGAACAGATAGAAGCAAGTATGCGTATCTAATTTAGAGCATTAGCTCTTTCTTTTTATTTTAAGTATGCTATTTTGATCTAATTAAGGAAGAATCTACTTTTTTAAGAGCATAGATGCATTGATCACTCAATCTGCGTACCTTGTAAACCGAGCTATAGGCGCCTTCTCCTATTTTTCCGAGGGGTGTAAAGCTAACTAAAGAGCTGTTTGGATTTGACATATATTATTATAATACATCAAACAGCTATTTCTTAAATTAGATAATATTGGTATTTAATCATGCTGCTCTTTCCATCTCACTAACTAATGATTTCAGTCTTTATCCGGTGTAATAGTTTATCCTATCTCCTTCTTTTTTGAATACTCCCAAGGGAATGGTTTTTGAAGCTCCTAGCATATTGTAATCGTAGGTTTGCTGAGAATATCTTCTCAAAAACTTAGCAAATGGGTGTGCATCCTGCCCGTTCACAGTCATTTTTCCCAATGAGTTTGGATAGACGCTTTATATTTCAGCAAAGCTTTCAGGCGAATTCTGGTCTGGTAGAATGAGTACTTTAACTTTCGATAGCTATTGTATTCGTGAAATAAGCGCTTTGTCTGATGTGAGATCTCTAATATGGACAAGTAGAAAATTATTATCAGTCTCGGGATTTAGTTTAAAGATTTTTTTGTTGATATCCATCAGAGGAATGTCGTAAATATTGGGATACTTTGTTTCGACATTGTCCTTGGGCCAAAAGAATTTGATAATTCCCGGGGTATTAAACATGGATATTGAAATATTAATATAAGTGGCTTTACCATAAATAAAATGCAGTTAAAAGATAATTGAACCAATTTAGCTTTGCCTCCATTGTGAAATATAAGCAAACTGGAGAAGGAGATCACAGGCGTTAATAAATAATGCATATTCTATTTTTATTTGTTGCCTTTATTTATAAATTGACTGCCCGCACTTCAATCGGATTGACTTTATTATAATTACAAATGATTTTGCCACAGCAGGGAGAGTTTAAGAAGTCAGAAGCTATCAAATTATTCCATCTCATTCAGCAGACAGTCCCCTCAAGGAACATCCTAACCGCCTAAATCATCAAATAATTTTTAGGATTAATTGGAAGCAATTCGGTATCGTCCATCAGCATACTTCAGAGGATTGATCCATTTGGCAAGGAGATGAATTGCGAACACTTTGGAAGCTGTATTTCTCAATTTTTTGAAGAGAAGATCTCTTGCTATACATCTTTCCTCAATTACAATAAGGGAATATGCAATCTGCTTCAGGGAGGAGTTGACATTCACGAAAGTAAACTCTTCAAAGTGACAAAGGAATTGCTCAAACCACCTATTTACAATGAAAATGGCCTCTAGAATTATCAATAGCTGGTTGAAAGTTTCTATATGGACATCAGGTACCGCCAATAGTACACCAATTTCAATTAAATATTAAAAAAGATCAACCACAGTCTAGCCAGCATCTACTACGATGACAACCTATTTTTCAGAATTTGCCTTGACAAATGCAAGGTATATGTTCGAAACGAAATCTTAGAAAAGGTTTTTCAGTTTATTAACAATAAGGAGTTACAGGAAGATATCTTTAAATACTTGAACTACATCACTTAAGCCATGAAATTTGAACCCATCAAAGACATGGTGTTTAGGACTATCTTTTTTGATGCCGTCAATTGGAATGCCTATATCCTTGTATTTTAATAAATTTGCAAAAGGGAAAACTCAATTAGCTAAAAAATACTACTGGCTGCATTTCTAGCTAATTTCTCAGCTCAAAGTTCAGCCTTTACAAACTATCTGCAAGATTGGCTTGAACAAAACGCATTAGTGGCGAGTAGTTTTATTCTTAACCCTCTTCAGAATATTACCGAAGCAAACTTCATCAAATATGTGATTGAAATTTATTACCAGCTCACCAAAAGAAAAACATCTAATATTTCAAGAACCAATTTAAAAGTATTTTAGTATATTGAACAATTTGCTTTAAAAGTTTTAACGACAGGTTTGGGTTAAACTTGTGAGCCAGCCATACAATTAATTAGCCAAACAGTTACGTTCAGTCTTGGTAATTATTTAGGAGAAAGAGATATAAGTGTTGTAGTAAAAGCTTTGGATGCAACTGAACCAGGACTCATCAGTGCAGCTTTATAGGTATTTGAAAATGCGCTCAAATACAATAATGAAGAGGTGGTATGGATGTTCACTCGCAAGAAGAACTGCATTGAGTTCATAAAATTAAGTTTACAGCAAAGATTCTCTTTAGATAATCGATCTTTTCACTGTCAATGCCTATAAATCATATATCAACTAATTAAGCCATAACTGCTCGTATTTTATTTGTTTATATAGTCCTTATTCGAGGAGTATCATCTGTTTGATACTCTCTTTCAAACTATCAACACCAGCATTTACTTCTATACATTTACGAGTTATATTATAGCCAAGTTAGCTCGAGAAAGTTGTAAGCAAGAAAAGACTGTCAATTTGATGAAAGACAGAAAGGTGTTGGAGTTAATCCTCTCTCTTTTGATAGGGTTTTACGGTGAAGACTTTATTATGGACTCATTTCTAAATGGAAACAGATATGACTACTTCAACAAACAAATTTTAATTAATTGTTTATATTCCCTGCTTATCCTGAATAAGAAAACCACAAAAACCGCAACTAAACTTTTTGAAGAGGATAAAAACATGGAATTAAGCATTAAGATCATTGATTTTATCATTAAAATCTTGATTTCCTGCAGAGAAA
>Ga0302188_10000826_pt1 | contig 25398 bp, 25 predicted proteins | sample II_Bog_E2_1_FD_198783 | JGI IMG/M metagenome (GOLD analysis project Ga0302188, IMG submission 198783) | Peat permafrost microbial communities from Stordalen Mire near Abisko, Sweden - II_Bog_E2_1 | ecosystem: Environmental > Terrestrial > Soil > Wetlands > Peat | place: Sweden: Abisko...
GTTTCTTATAGAAATGTAATTGATTCAATAAAGCAAACAGTCTTATTTATAATTGAATATTGGTTAATAAAATTGAATTTAATTTAGTGAAGGGAGAACAACGGTATGATTCTCAACTTATAGAAATTGCACTAATAAAATATCATTCTCAAAGATCGGAGAATTAAACCAGCTCAAATATGAGAAACAAAGCACGATTGCTTTGATCATCCTCATTTGCTAAAAGATATTATTTGCAGGTCCTAAACAATATCTTTCTCAGTATCCAATCCTACTTCATACATAGACTATACTGATAATCCAAAGAAAGCAGATTAATAATTTGATGAATCAAATATGCGTTCAAATTGGACTATCCCACTTGAATAATGGCAGAGTCATGGTCTTTGCAGTATTTTATTCACATATATTTTGTCGAAGTATTAAAGATATTATAAGCTGGACTTTATAAATTCCCAGTCGGATCGGAATGCAGTGGGGCAGTGTGGTTGTAGTAAGCGTATTCTATTTCCAATTAAGTATAATTGCTGCTTTACATATCCTCATGATTGGCAATGTTCTTCAGTTTACCATCTTTTTAATCGAGGAAGTAATAATCATGTAATACTTAAGAATATTGTTGTTCGAACTCTTCATTTTACTTTTCGTATCTTCTTTTTCTTTTATTTAAGTGCTTTTCAGATCCGAGAGGGTATTAGGGAACGTCAATATAATGGGACTGACCATTACATGCCTATTAATCGCTCAATTATTACTCCTGCTCTTATTTCTTCGCTTCGATCTCTCTTTCATGTGGGGATGGATAAATGTTCTTTTTATTGTGAGTAATTTCCATGCTGACTGCTGAACCAAATCCACTCATGTAAATATTATACCATGAGAAATAATTGAAAAATCCATGAAATCTCATCAGCTAATATATACCGAGATAAGAGGTATAATTTTTCAGATGAAAGTAGAGGACAGAGTTTTAATATTAACCGCTTTTACAAAGATAGGATGATATCCAATGAATTTACCTATGAAACCCTTCCCTTTCAAAGGAGTTAGCACCCCCTTCAGAAACACACTCAAGTTCGTCTCGTGTGTTCACTAGCTCCTGTCGTCTGATGGCATCTTCCTATAACTTAAATTACTCGTTTTAAGTATAAAATAAATATATACTGATCCAATAGTTATTCCAAATGCTAACCCACTGTCATAATAAAATTTATAGGAAATATTTAGAGCGTGATCAAAAAGTTATACACTGCTTAATGAAGTTTAACCATTAAATTGAGTATTTAGGCAGGAATATGATTCAAACTAAATTTATTAGCATTTAATTCCGATATACATTTCTAAAGACAGCTTATAATTTAAATTTATGGAATTCGGATAAGGCAAGGTCGCTGGAAAGTATGCGGTGGGCCCAAAGATAGGAAGTGGCTCTTTTGGCGAGGTCTATTTAGTAAACCTCTTCGGGACTGAGTAAATCTATGCTCTGAAAAAAGTAAACACCATATCCCATGCAGTAAGATGAGAAGGCCAAACACCTTCAGTTGCAGGCCTAGGCAAAAATACTAAAGAACATTGAGGGGTCCGTGGGCTTCTCCAAAATATACTGGCAAGGTAGTGAATACAAATCAAATCTAATGATAATCGACCTGCTAGGGCCGTCCATCGAGGATCTGTTCGTAATGTGCAATAAAAAGTTCTCACTGAAGACCACACTTATGCTGGCTGATCAGTTCGTACTGTTTGGGCAACTCAGATACAAAGAATTTAATGGCTACACTCCAAGGATTACATTCATCGGGACATTAAGCCTTAAAACTATCTTATGGGACTAGGCAAGAAATCGCATGTAGCTCACCTGATCGATTTTGGACTGAGCAAGAAGTATAGGGATCCGAAGACACATCAACACATTCCATATAAAGAAAACAAGAACTTGACAGGTACGGCGAGATATGCATCTATCAACGCACATCTCGGGATTGAACAAAGCCGCAGAGACGATTTGGAGTCGATTGGGTATATGCTAGTCTACTTGGTGCAAGGATATCTTCCATGGCAGGGGGTGCGGGTACTATTGACACGATATAGGCCAACAACAAGATGGAGAAGTACCAGAAGATTATGGAGAAGAAGATGTCCATTCCAGTTGAGATTCAATGCCGACATCTCCCAATAGAATTTTCCATCTACTTGAACTACTGTCGAGCCCTCAAATTCGAAGATAAGCCCAACTACTCCTACCTGCGTAATCTCTTCCTTGATTTGATGGAAAGGGAAGGCTTGAAATACGACTACTGCTACGATTGGTGCAACCTCAACGAAGAGAGGGAGCTGTAGGGCAACAAAATCAAAATAGAGATACGCAGACCAGTCGATCTTGATGATTTGGATAACGACAAAAACGAGCATATGAATAGAGATCCTGACGAAATCGTGGAGGAGGGCGAGGAGAACATCATCGACGAAGACATTGAGGTTTCGGAGTAAGACTTCATGAGAAAGCAGAAAAAAGATAAGAACATGAAGGATTTGTAGGAGAAGAAGAACAAACTGCTTTTTTAGTGATAGCTATTGGTTATAAACATCTAAAGTCCATTAATATTTATAACAGAGGTAAAGCTGAATAATTTATCTTTCACTATTTTGTTATTTTACTTTCCACTTAAATTTTATCAGTTTAATAGAATTAGAACATCATGACCATATGCAGGATTGTTTGCCAATTTGAATTCAGCATATACTTTACTGTTTTGAAATTTGGTGCAATCTTTAGCTGTGTTCCAACAAAATACCGAAGTATTGTGCGAGGGAAATTTACTGTCCAACATTGCACCAATAATTTTTGCAGTTTCTGAGTTTGTTTTTGTGGCAGTGTCAAAAATCCAAGGCTGTATATATGAAAACAGTTATTCATTTGTGATCTTTGGCGCATTATCTGACGATTTATCAAGAAGGAAGAAAACAGTATCTCCACTTTTCATATATTCTCCATAAACATAAAAAAAGACCTTTGTTTTATTTGAAGTAGCAAAAATAATCTTCGATGTCAGTTATTTTTAAAAGAACTAAACCAATTGTTGTCTTTCGCTGCTATTCGCCATTCCTTATTTTAATATAAGTAATATAATTCAATTAATTATTGCTGGAGATGCAATCATTCTGAAACTTGCCTTCTTCACAACTAGTTTATCACTGCAAGAGGATTCCTTTATATCTATCTTATAACAGGAGTATTCATATAATTTAATCGCACAACAGGCATTATTAATTATATTGCAGATGGATAACTAATTCTGGAAACGCACCGATAAACGACTGAACAATCCTAGTTTGTAAGTCAAACATAATTTAGGAAATCTAAATATGTCTGTGGACTGTTTAATAATGGGTCGGGAGAGTTTCCCTTAGACAAAACAGATTTCATGACACCTATAAAGATAAACCAAAGATTACCCAAATAAATTTATCGTTCGCAGTCAGAAATGATCAAAATACCCCCAATCAACCCTTAATTGCGATAAAGACCCAAACTAATAGCTAAACCATCTCCGCCTCCACCTCCCCCTCCAAAACTGAAGTCATCATTGGGTTCTCTCTTCACAACCCTGCGATCCAGTAGTCTCAGCAAGTTAAACGTCATAAACAGCGATCGGCAAGTCTACTAAAAGCAACGTTAGTAAAGAGCTGTCAACATAATAAACCACATCCCCCGCGAATACGTCGATTCCATCAAAATATTCCCTAAAATACGATTCGAACAATTCGACCAAGATTACTGGCGGAGGAAATCCTTTATCGAAGGACACCCGTAACGCGCTTTCGAACACTATCGTCTCGAAGCTATCGATCTCAAACGCAGTCTGCACGACGGGATGAGAGTCAGCCCTACCCAGAAATGATCTAATAACATTGACAACAATAAAACTGGGCAGTATCAATTTAGAGCAATGTGCACAATGGGCGATCCTAGTACATCAAAATTGTATATTTTCCGACAGTGTTATACCTCATCATTCATTTGAGCTGCCGAACCATCGATAAGTAGGTCGGTTTCGTTGACTGTCCCAAATCGGTTGCGGTTGATAGCGCTAACTCTCTTCAGTGAGCCTGTCTGTTCCTCAAACTGTTTCAGATCCTGCAAGAATCTTGATATTTCTACTGGTTTCTTCCTGACAGCCATGACGTACTCGTTGTTGTGATAGCTTCTAATGTATTTGCACACCTGCCGCATCTTGCCTCTGATTGAATCCTCCATATCTCGCATCTTATTACCGTTCTTTTCAATGTACAACTGCTACAAGAAATGGTCGTACCCCTCAATCTCCTCCGCACGCACGAAGCGATGACAGTTAGTATGTGGATCTCTTAATTTGCCCTCCATTTTCTTTTCCAATGTTTCATGGTGAATTTATAGCTACCACTCGGCATTTTTTGCTCTACCCGCGTGTTGCTTTTCTCTAAAGAACAGTTTCAACAGAATAGCTCGCTATTTTTGACAGTAGGGCATCATCCAACTCACCATCTGTTTTTCACTGAATCTGGAGTCCCGAAAAATTGCGATCTTCTTTAGAATTTATTATAGATGCAGTTTGCAGGCTGGCATCTAAGGGTTTGAGGCTTTCAATGAACAATGGGATTGACTTGAATCAGTCTTTTATAGGTGGATGAAACTGCAGTTGAGGGACTGATAGGAGGTAGCTGTCCCACGTTTTAAGGTACGTCTTTGCGCAGTTCTCCTATCTCTCTACACATTGTTCGATTCTTTTCCTCTCTTCTCGGGAAGAGTAGTGAAATAGACTGCCTTTTTGTGTTTGCCGCTCAGCCATTGACTTTCTGTTGTCCGGTTCGCCATATTTCTAATGCCATTTGTCGACTGTGCTGCATCATGATGTGCAGGTGAAGTATGATGCGACATGATCATATCAATTTTCTGTTCAAATGACAGGCAAATCTTTTGGTATTTGAACCTATCAGCGGTATCACTCGGCGATTGCATTTATAGAATTAGGATTAAATTGTTCTATACCCAGACAACACTGATAAAACTCTAAGCACAGTACTTCCAAATTTTTAAGAAGATACATCCTCGCAATCTCAGGGTGTGCATAGACAATATTTATTAAGATCAGTTCATGTGAAAATTCTGCCATTGGTCGGAATCACCCAATCGTCGCCTGTAGACACGCATGTCTTGGTTTTTCTTCATCAGACGCATTATGCTACTCATCCGCTCAGTTCGAGGTAGTTTTAACTCGCTACTTTCAGGTAACGCGAAGGATTGTTCGTTCTGTCTACTCATCTTCGATTCATTGTCTTTCTTGCGTCTGTGTTAGTAGAGTAGGCCGAGGGGACGGTAGTTCAGTTCATAGAACGAAGGTTGGTTTGACAATTGATGACTGAATCGGCTTCTTTCCCTCTGTTTTTTAAGGTTTTTACTCAGCGACTGGGCGGTGAATTTCATGGTAATGGGGCTGAGTTCAAGTTTTTGTTTGCGAGGAGAGGGTAGAAGTTGCGATTGATACTTGGTATGGTTTTTATTGGCTATCAAAAAGGAGAATCTGCTAATTTGATCCTCTATTTTGGAGGTGTCTTCCATACTGGGGTTGGTGTGTTCCTCTTCAAGCTGGCATTTGTTGGTCCAATCTGATATCTCCCGAAATGAGTTCAGTTTAGGCGAATCGTTCTTGGATCGGTTGAAAGTCGTTAGAAATTCTGACGATGAATCGAGATGTGTGTCCTCCAACGCGATCGACCATAGTTTATTTTTAATTATTTCCTCGTTATGGTCCATGGGAGTTATTATATTAGTATGTCCACCATTTTATTGGCCGATAGGTGATACTATAATATATCAGTCCTTTTGATATGCAACTATAAAGACATAAATGATGAGGGGTGGGCTCATGCTTCTCTAATCTCGTTGATCTGCTTCGCCATCTTGTCGAACTCGTAGTAGCCTCGGTAGGACAGCCATCGGGATAGGGCTTTAAAGAGCTTGATTTGTCGCTCGTCCTGTTTGATCGTAAAGTACATGAGTAATGTCTCAAGGAAGTCAATTAACATATCCAAAAAGAAGAATATGATTACGAACGTAAAGACGTAAGGCTGGTAGCCATCAGATATAAAACGCTGCATCACCGCCACCCACAGTATCCAATATCCGAGCGTGATTAGATTCAACATATACTTACAATTGCCAGGAATCTTTAGAGTTAAAATACCGCAAAGGTACCCCATGATGATAGTGCATATATAAGCAGGAACGGCAAGGAGGATGGCGATAAGAGGCTGACCCCCCGGAAGGTGGAAGTAGATGAGAGTAAGGAAGGTAACTCCATGTTCTGTGTTAATGATGAACAGGCATACCTTCATCAATCGCTGTGGGCGGTCGGTGTTTGCGATGTTGTAGATTGGAAAGAAGTCCTTGTAGTTGATCCTCAGAACTATCTCTTCCTCCCCCTCAGGCTCGTTTCTATGTTTAATCCCCTGATATGAAGATTCTTCCTCCTCTTTTCCCACCTTGCGTTTGCTGCCTTTGTTATCCACGAAGTCTACGAGCGCGCACAGTGGAAGCAGGAACAGATACAACCCAAGAAACACCAGAATATAGATAAAACTGTTCTGATAGATAATATTTTAAATTCGTTGAGAGGAATACATGTCCGCCGTGACAGTACTTGGAGATGAAGAGACAAAGTAAGAGTTTACGTTGGTGTTAGTCGATGTCGTAATATTGGCGATTGTCACATATCCATTAACGTCGCTGTTGATACTGTAGGTAATCTGGTTGTTGTTCTGCATTACGATGTACTGCTCACTGTTGCTCAGGAAACTCAACTTCTTTAACTTTAGGGTTAGCTGCGCTGCTGTGTTTTGATTGAGAAAGACCGCTGCTGTACCTGTTATGCGCTTTATTTGGGGATCGACTGTACTGTTTATGAAGATGTATATTAACTCACTTTGACGAGTGCCCTGCTGGACGGTTGAAACGAAGGTTGTATCATCCGATTCAATAGAGGAAGGTGTAAACTTAAAATAGTAGCCTTTTCCCGTGAGGATAGTGGGGGTATATGAGTTGAAAGTTTTAGAGCTATCTTGTGAAAAGATAAGTTGACTCAAAGCACTTAATTGCGTATTTATAGTTGATATATTGTTGCGGATAACATTAGTGACGATTTGCAGATGTGCTGCCAATTGGGGAAGGGAAATCAATTCTCCAGCGGCAGGTTGGAAGACGAAGTTGTAACTGGGCAGTTAAGATAGCAGTTGAAGGAGGACAAGGTTCGAAATGTACAGTGATTTGGTTAAGGTAGTAGTGGTACTGTTCACTAACTGAGGAGTAAGGGTCAATTGCGTGATGTTGGAGTAGAGAGGATAGCAAAGTGAGGTGTACACCACGCTGGTGAGGTTCCCGCAGAAACAGGCGTATCCATTAGAATCGCCAGCGCAGTTGGTAATGAGTAGTTTGTAATCATTTACGATCAATGTACTACTATATGGCATGGATTTGTTTAGGATTTCATATGCGTTGGATTGAGTAAGACTATTGTTGCCGGTCACATAGCTCATAGGCAAGCATGTAGAATCAGGCGCGCTATAATAGGAGTTATTTAGGCATTGATCACATGTCAGTGGGTTGTTGCTGCAATACTGACAACCGATAATGACACAATTTTGGCATGTTCTAAGAGTGCTATCAAAATACTTACCATCAGGACATAGATAACATGTATAGTTAAAGATCCTGTAGCCAAACAGACAAGTATCACATCGAATGTTGTTGATGCCTGTTGAATCGAACTCAGTACGGCAGGAGAGACATCCATAGATTGAGCAGGGAAGGCAAGAGGAGGTACTGCCTGATGATGAGCTGCCAAAAAATGTAGTAACAGAGTTGGAGTTGAGTGAGATAACTAAGTAATAAGAGGGCAGGCACAGTTTACAGTTGTATTGATCGCAACCGAAACAGTTAGAGTATTGTGAGCAGGGTTTGCAGATATTCGAAGCATTGAGATAGAACTGCGGCAGGCAGGCAGTGCACGTAGAATTAGTAGCAGTGAGGCAGTAACTAAGTCCAGAAGTAAGAGCAGTACAAGTTGAGTTAAAGAAGGACTGACTAAGGCTGATGCAGCTCGACTGCAGACTGGAACTTGTGTTGAGGTAATAATTGCTGGGAAGCAACTGTAGATAAAGATTAAGGGCTGAACCTGATAGACAGCTGGGAGTAGAAACAAAATACCCATCAACGCATAACACACAGCTGTTATTACTAATCACCAAGCAGTTAACTATCGTTGTGTTATCGTAGCAGTACACTCCTGACGAATGTAGAATCAATCCTGTGGGGCACTGACTGCATTGCCACAACACATAGTCGAAGTTGGAGCAAATTGTACTGTTAATCGAGCAATTGCTGGTGGGAACGAGCACATTTTCATCAGAGCAAGCTGAACACGATCCAATACTCACTCGCCAGCAATAATCGATGATGGTCAGCATGCAGGTATGGCTCGTAGTGTTGAGTTGATAGTGATTTGGGTAGCATTGGATGCATGTGTTGTTATTGAGGGACATACATCCTGGTATAGAAGCATTGCATGAGCCTAAAACAGTATCGATTGCTGAGTTGTTAGTGCATTAAAGACAGCTGCCATTACTACTGACGACGCTGCAGTTGACGAGACTGGAGCAGACGATTTGGTTGGTCGTGATGTTGACGACACTCCATGTATTGTTTGTGCAATTTAGACACCCGCGTAAGGGGTCGATCTGAGAACTGTTGCAGTTCGGTATTTGACAGTTGGTGGTGAATAGCAGAGCAAGGGTAAAGAAAAGATAAATGGCCTTGATATTGAATAATGCGCCAATCTGCATCTCTTTGTTTTTGAATTAAATAATAGATAGGTCGTTCTATCATAACCGATTGACGGGTTACACTGAGGGATTGACGATGGTATCGGCAGTCGAGGAGGCGGGGGCTACACTTTCTATCAGACTGATGAAGTATAGCTTGCAGATGAGGAAGAATACCACCTGCAAACCGATTATTACGCCGAAAACCACTGCGTGTTTCGCTTTAATGCCCTCGATGTGTTTCCGTATGCTGACAACCAAAAACAAGGAGGAGTTGACGAGGGCGTAGGCCATCAACAGCCATTGAAGAATCCCAAATGGAAGGATGCACAGCAGAACAGCCGGGATGAAGCAGGTGCATGCATACCCATAGAGGCACACCAGCTAAATCACACGATAGCTACCTCCGGAAAGCTGATCTTCTCAAAGCTCAAGAACTTCAGCATGAAGAACAGGGTGAGCGGTACTCCAATTCCAAAGCTGTAGACTACGATAACAGCATAGCGCACCAGTTATAATTTGAAGAAATACCCCTCCCATACCTAGCCTTCACTAAATTTCGACAGCAGGTAGTTTGAGAAGTTGCCGATCGTGCCCAGCAGAAAGATGATTGTGGTCATAATCCAGAACGGACCGTAGAAGTCAGGATTGGGACGGATGAGTTAGATGAACTCCTCGTTGAATGGAGGGACGATGGCGTATTTGAGTCGCTCGAGTATGTTCAGCTCACTGACCTGGAAGTACTATTCGTAGTAGGCTTGTTTGAAGAAGCGTGTCCACCCCTTCAGCTGTTCTTATTTTTAAGTCTAGTTTGTCTCTTTCTCAGGGGTTACTCCAACGGGCTCGGCCTGCAACCCTCTATTCTGATAGTTCACCTCATCTCCCTCGTTATTAATGGGTGGTTTGCCCTGTCCCGTCTGTGGCGAGTAGCTCTCGATTTCCTAAACCAAGTCCATATTTAAATAATCAATTTAATTCCTATAAGCTATTTATTCCTCCTGCCATCCTATACATTATGATTGATTCACATATCAAAAGAAGATACCAAGCAGATCCTCCTTCTCGTTTATGTTCTAGAAGATGTACTTGCCGTCTACCAGCTTTTAGATGTAGGTCTATACGTCTTATTGGGTTTGACTCTCGATGGATAGCAGAGCTTGGCTGGACTATTTACCGATGTGCTGTGAGTACTGAATCGAAATGATGTCAGTGGGCTTGAAACATTTTGTGATTAAGTCGTAGATGACGTTCCGCTTATTGGGAAGAGTGAAGTGGTAGTGATTCTTTATTCCCTTTGAAATAGCAGCGATTTCACGAGCCTCATCCAATTTGGTCAGATCGATGTTCGCCCCACTCAACACGCAGACGACGTTCTTTCCTTTGATGAGGTGGCGGATCTTATCGAGACCTGCAATCGACAAAGCGCCCGAAGGTTAGCAGATAAATCCCATAGAGTAGAGCTTTATTATCTTCTCAGCGAGTTTCTTTTCAGTTACCTCCACAAAGCCATCGACTGAAGTGCGGCCAATATCGTAGGCGATTTGCGAAGTTTGACGAACGGATGATCCGTTGCAGAACTTACTTACTTTCTCAGCAGTAATAAGCTTATCTAAAAGGATAGAGGTGGAGTAGGGCTTACAAATGTCGGGCTCTACCGCAATTACTTTGGTTTCAGGACTAATCTGTTTGATGACGCTGGCCATTGAACTGGCAAGTCCTCCTCCCCCTGCCGGCACGAGTATATAATCGATAACTCTCTTCTTCTCTGCCTCGACGATCTCCTTGGCGATAGTAGCAAATCCAGTGAGTAGTGTGGGTGTTTCATACGATTTTAGTAGGGGAATGCCTTTCTCCTGAGAGTATTCAATGGCCTTGGCAGTACATTCCTAGAAATCCAATCCCACCTGCACAATTTCGACATACTCCTTCCCCTCACGCTTGATTGCTTGCATCTTATGCTTGTAGCAGGTCTCTGGCACGAAGATCACGCATTTAGCTACATAACAATTAGGATACTTTTGAACAGACCTGCTATGATAGAGTAACTAGCAGCGAAGTTACCGTCTGAAACGATCACGTATCCTTCCTTGCGGCGTTATTCGTCGGATTGGAGGTACTGGTAGTAGGCTCCGCGGATTTTAAAGGTCCGACCTAGATGATGGCAGATGTACCTCTTTGGTGATCCTCCCTCTTGAGAAAGATATTAGCCTAGTAGTCGTTGCTGAGGTTAGGAGAGTGGAGTAGGGTAGTTTCCTCAATAATGTCAGTCTGCGAGAAGAACTGATGCGCTTTGAAGACTTCAGTGAGATCGATTTTATGTTCGGACTTCTTATGTTCTTCCATGCTGGCGGAGGGGTTCCAGATTACCTGATCTGGAAGATTCTCGTCCATGACGTTGAAGCTGGAGTAGCCACGCATACTCATCCAATTGTAATTATTAAGATATCTAATTGGAGTTATAGAGATGGACAAATTATGTAGATCAACATATCAGCTCTTTGAGGGGAGAGGACGGCTGTGTGGATTGGAAATGAAATGGGAGGTAATTTAGTAATGATTTATAGGGTTATAATTATTTGAGTTGATATGCAGAAGAGTCCATAATAGGCATTGCTGGCTCTGGAGGAGAGAGGTACTCACTTAGCTATCCAGTCAAACATAAAGAGGCTGCCAATTTGCAGGTCTTTCAAAAGGAAATTCTGCAGGAGTTGAAAACCATTCGTTAAACTCTCATTGCGTAGGGAGCAGTGCCCCTTGCCACTAATTCATAACCCCAAGACACCAAGGACAAGCGCATAACCGAGTTGTAAAACTAAACCCGCCGCTTAAACTATCGAATCTTACACCTCGTCAACAACCTCAAAGAGGCTCGCTCCAACTGATCATAATCATCATCGAATGCCAATTTATATAATCGTGATTCTCGTAAGGAGTAATAGGGTTGTGTATCGAATTAGTCCCAAATACAATGCTATTAGTCATATCATAAGAGTTGATCGGAAGTGATTAACTCCACTCCCTTTTCTTTCAGCAGAGCCTACATCTTCTCTGCAGTTTATTTCGATACAGATTTTGTCGCGTCAGTGATTATGAATGTCTTAAAACCGAAAGCTGCGGCGTCTATGGCAGTCTGGCCTACACAGAAATCGAAGGCCAATCCGCAGACATAGACTTCCTTCGTCTCCCAATGGCTGAGTATTTCTTTCAGTTCCACTTTCTGATCATGCCCTATATAGAAACCACTATAGGAGTCCAATCCTTTCTGCTCTCCCTTTTTAATGCAAATCTCATTATTGCTCCTTTCAAGAAGAGGGGATAGCTCAGCTCCCTTAGTGTGTGCCACACAGTGTTCAGGCCACAGCTCTTGCTTTTTACCATTGATATCGATTGAAGTAAAGAGCTTTTTTCCGTGAGTGGAAGCGAAGGAGACGTGTCCTTGGGGATGCCAGTCATGTGTGAGAATAACATGAGAAAAGATCGTCAATTTCTTCAGAGCATTAATCACGGGGAATATCAGGTTGCTGTCTTGTACTTAAAGACTGCCACCTTCACAGAAATCGTTTTGAACGTCGACAATGATGAGGATTTTAGGCATTAATTGATTATTCAAGTTATATACGAACTCTTGCCTATAAATCATTAAAATAATCAATCCTGACGAAGTTTGCCATTTTGTTAAAACTTGGATCGAGCAAATCCAATGAAAAATTGTGGGGCTTATTTATCGAATATGAGCAATGGTATAATTAGGCAGATGCGATCAGGAAACACGATGGATGATTTGTTATAATCAGTAGATTTGAATGAAGAGTAGGTCCAGCATCCAAAATAAACGGTAGAACCCTTCTCAGTGCAATAAAAGCGAGAGTTAGTCTTCGGGAAATAGTAGAAGCGAATCGAAACTCACCCCCTAAGCTCGATTGAACAACATGCTGCTTGAGACGCAATAGTTGACAAAAAGTTAGGATTATGATTCGGCCATCCTTAAACTTCGCTTAATAATCGAAAAGATCAACGTACTCAGCTGTGAATTCAGTATATGCGCCAAAACAAGCGAGCATACGACAAAAGGCTTTAGTTGGTTTGCTTGTACAACTTATCAGCAGTCTTCCAAAAGTACGACTGCGGGTATGTAGACAGTGGAATCTGGGAGAGTGCATCCCCTTGCTGGAAAGATTTATCGATAAGCTAAGAAGCTGTATGGGAAGGCAGAGTAAAATGGGTGGGTAAATCAAGCAAGAGGGGTGGGAGAAGAATTGGTTTAAGATGAAAACAGTGATGGTGAAGGCCATGTTGCAGTACTGTGCGCTGCTTTCTCAGATAGGGGAGTATCTATCTCATAAACAGACATCGGAAGGCTATTAAAATAGTCATAGAGTTGACAGCCGAGATGAAAGAACTATTCTAAACAGGCTATGAAGCATGCAACAAGGCAATCCTACGCAAAGAGTCCCAGCATATCTAAAGCCCCCACACGGCTGCATCAAAGCAGGCAGCCATCGGGAAAAGTCCATCGATTCTCCCACCCTCATCACGCGATAAAATTTAGTTTTCTCTAAATGTGCTTTTGCAAGCTCGATAGTTGTTGAGCCAGTTAGTCGGTATGCAGACCTATAATGACATTGTAATCGACAGTAGTTACCCACACATCCAGAATGAGCTGCAATAAATCAAGTCTAAAATATACTATTGGAAAGATAACCCAGAAAATAACATAAAAACTCTCAGACAGTCGTTTGGTAGCAATGTTATAACGCAGGCAGCGAGGCATAGGATGGCGAACTTGGTGCACGAAAAGCTTCTGAGCGTAATCTGCTGGGTGTAAAGCGCAGCCGAAGTTGGATCGAGTAGTTCACAATAGCAAAGATAATGTTAATGACTCCAATGAGTTACTAGTAGTTCAGTGATGGCGATAATCTAATATTCGAGTTTAACCAGCGAAACCTCATAGAAAAGGTATATTAAATTATATATAGATTATACTGCTTTCTGTAACTTACTATTCGCTTTCAATTGAGTTGAGGTTTTTGTAGTAGGAGGAGGGGAAAGACGGAATTAAAGTGAAGGGGGAGTCGCTGTCGAGGTCGGAAGTATTCCATCTGAAATCGATGGAAGTGATCTGTCGATACATTAAGGAGAACTGCGTTTTTTTGAATCATCTTGTGCTGAATTATCATAAGCATTATAAGAAGAGACTGAATAGTATACCGGAGGAGAGCTCCATGGCGGAGGAGTCGGGACTGGCAGACAGGAAGAAGTAAGATGCTAATAGCTTGATAGGGAAGGAGTAGAAAGACAACAAGGGCAAGGAGGTTATGACTCCACTCTATAGCAAGAGCAGCATTTATTACGATGAGGACTAGGTCGAGGCCGAGCCTGTTGCTATCACGGAGAAGAAAGAGTGCAAAGAAGGAAAATCATACACTTAGAACGAGATTAACCTCCACAAAGAGGAGAGACATAGATAAGGAGGCAGCAAAATGGCCCCTTTTGGAAAGGTGGAGCTGAGAATACCGATCAGTCGCAGTGATAAAGTCCTCTTCTCCTTCAAGCGGCAATTTATAAAGCAATCGGGCAATAAAAGCCTCTCAAAGACCAAACAGCTGCTCAAGAACTCAATAACTCTCAAGCAGAACAAAACAAGTCCTCAACCACACGTGAGGAAGGTTAAACTGACAAACAAACTGCTTAAAGAAAGCTTCGATTTCAGCAAACCCGATTCCAATCATAAGAAATCCTCATCGCCTACTCGTGCTCTCGATCTTCTCAAGAAAAGCGTGAGTTTAACTGACCATCGTAAACCCAGCAAATAAATCCGAACTATCTACGCATCAAACGGACTCCCTCCAAAGAAAGGGTGATTATACTTTAATACGAAAGTTAAACAGTAAAACTGATCACGAAAACATTTTATTTACCTTCTTCATGAAGACAGACTTTCTCTACGCCTTCTTGGATTCCGACAGCCGATACTTATTTAATTAGCTTCTCAAAAATTCAAGGTTTTGGTAAGTGTCCATAGTTATCTGCAGCAGCAAGTCAGCCTCAATCTCCCTCTCGCGTTTAAAGTTAGTCAGTTCGTCAATTTGCTATAAACTCAATTACATACTCTTCTCCTCGTTGATTTAGTCCACGAAGTTCTTGGTATCCCCTTTACCTTCTGCTATGATGTTGAAAGTATTGATATTTTACTTGTTATGGTGTTACCTATTCACTTTACTGTCCTCGATATAGTTAGATTGAACTATCATCAGACTTTCACCCATTTATGTTCTCTCATTCAACTCTTGGAGGCGGGCCTGGTAACTGAATAGAGGACTTGCTCCGTTGTCACCCGAAAACGATTGGGAAAGCTGATTGTGGCAGGTAATCGATTTCTGCTGCGGAGAGTAGTGCATTGTTTCATTGTGACCATACGATTTCTACATTAACTCCAAACGAAGCTTAAGTCCATCGTTTTAGAGCATTAGCTACTTATATCTGTCTTCGAGCTAATTAAATTCGGCAGACTTCGTCTTGATAGCCTACAGAGATCGGCTTAGCTTATGCTTAATGGTTTCTATATTGACTCGGTACTCGCTATTGGCAAGTGTCAGCTCGTTATTGACTGCATCAACGCTGATATACTTCTCCAGTTGACTCTTATAGTATTCTGTTTCAGTTTTCTCCTTCTGTAGCTGCTGCATGAGTCGATCAACGACTTCATCGACCACCTGTCTATTGTTATTTATCTTACTGTTAAGAAGCTCTTCCCTTTGCTCATGCAAATACAGTTCTTTTGCATACTGTTCCCCTGTAATCTATAGCTGTTCTATCTTCAGCAGCATCTCCTTCTCTCGTTTTTCATACTCGGACAGTCTTCCCATTTGCTTAGAGGATTCATCACGAAGCCCTTCGATTTCGGTCTACAACTGATGAGTGTACTCCTAATAGAACTCGACTTGATCTTATACGATCTCCAGTTTTGTTATCAATCGATTCTGTTTATTTTCAGGTGAGCCAGTCAGTTAGCCCTGTCCCTCTCCTATTTTGCCGGCATAGTCAGCCATAATGTTGAGTAAGGCGGCACTTTCCTCCTGGCAGGTTTTAATATACTCTTCCAGCTCGTGTTTGATTAGTTAATTTCGTATTATTATGCCCATTAACATGATTATCATTCGGATCGACTCCTCGCGGTTACCCTTGCACATCTCCACGAAATTAAGTTTCAGTTCGCCCGTATCAATCAACAACTCAGAGTTTAAGTACCGCATTATGCTACGGCCCAACAGTTTCATGCGACTAATCCTCTCGCTAATGCTTAAATCAGCGAAAACAGTGTAGCAGACATCCTCGATCATGGTAAAGTGTTTGATTCTGCCGAGCATAAAGATAAAGAACTCTCCGTTGGTGAGATCGTGCAATGTGAGTACAGGGGTTGTGAGATGATAGGTGGAGACCCATTGAACAATGACTTGCTCAAGTGGTGCAACGATTTGGTTGAAGTTAATCATGAATTATGAATATATTTGAATTTAACGTGTCAAATTGCCAGCCTCAGCATACTCTCTTAATCAATGCCCTACCAGTCTCCTCCAACCAAAATGATTAATTCCAAAGCCTGTGTTAGATGCTCAGTATTATCAGTGATGAAATATATAAAACTGTAATTTTAAGGGTTTGATTATATTGTAGTTAACCGATAATTTAGAGTATAATACCCTGAAATCAATAATTATCATATATTTTACGGCAGAAGACAGTCGCATCAACTGGAGAGGATAGAACTGCTGTATCTGTCCCTGTTTCAACTTGTATAATTTTTTGATATCTTTTATTTGATAGTTTTAAGGTATAAAGACAGAGATCAGTCCATGGACGCAAGGTTTTCATTGTAGAACTCCAAGACAATAAAAAACTATTTATTTGATGATGAAAGTAGATCAAAAACAGAATTTGATTGTATAAACCAATATTGATGTGCGAGATGGTACCGTACAGATCAATCACTTAATATACACTGTCCGAGCTAAATTCTTCATTATTGACATCATATTCGATGATATTCTCACTTCGTAAAGGATAGGTCTAAATTTGTTGGCTAAACAATGAAAATAGAATTGCTAAACAACCACCCCATATTAACCTGATGCCGAAATTATTCATTTTTCAGCTTCCCTCTTGAGTATTTTCCCTCAATGCTGGGGACCCCCAGTTGAAACGCCATCTAACCTCCCTTCCGAAATCAATCCAAACGGCCCTAATTGCATATGTTGCCCCCTTCCCCACCCTTCTCCCTCTCTTAACAACAAAAACGCTAATAACTCCATCGGTTTTCCTTTTTTCCTTTTTCAGTTTATAACTAAAATACTAACCATATCAAATATATAAACTTGTCATGAACACAATCCACAAAGAAATCTTCCTCCTCGTACTGTTATTCACATTTGGAGTCCACCAAGTCAACCCGCAACCATCATCCTCAGCTAATCCCTTTTGTTTATCCACTGATAGTCTCGGAAACTGTCTCGGCTGCCAGAGCGGATTCTTCCTCAACAATGGAGAGTGTTATCCAGGAAATCCATACTGCAACACCTATTATTCAAATGGAGCATGCATCGATTGCTCCCAAGGAAACCTCGTCAATTCTTTATGTCTCGTACAGACCAGCTGTAATTCTATTGATGCCAATGGAAACTGCATCGATTGCCCTGTGGGATTCTAGATCATGGGCCCTAATTGTTATAGCATCGCTAGTCTCTTTCCAAAATGCGCAACATTCAGTGGATCAGTTTGCACGGCATGTGTCCCAGGAGCATACCTCAGCAATGGAGCCTGTGTGATTGAAAATCCTTTTTGTACCACCGCCGATGCCAGCGGAAATTGTTTGAGCTGCCCTACAGCCTTGGTTTTAAGCTCTCCTTACTGTGTAAGCAATTAGGCCTGTTTAACGAACGACCCCGTTACTTCTAATTGTTTAACCTGCAATCCCGGATTTACCCTAATGTTTGGAAAGTGCTCAAGTTTGAACAGTATCTTTCCGTATTGCTCGATATTCAGCGGCAACACTTGCACGAGTTGTTTGTTGGGGTATTACCTCGCTGCTGGAGTCTGCTCCCCAGCCAGTTCACTCTGTTATACTTATGATATGAAAAATGGCAATTGTACCAATTGCTATAATGGATATACTTTATCAGGTCCAACTTGCATATCCTCGACTGCCACAAATGCAAACGCTACTAACGCCACTACTACTAACACTACCACTACTCCTAACGCCACCATTACTAACACTACCATTACTCCTAACACCACCACTACATCAAATAGTAGCTGTAGTATCGGCTTTTACTTGAATAACAACACCGGTATTTGCACCCAAGTCGATCCTTCATGCAATACTTACAACCCCAATACAGGAGAGTGCTTATCTTGTTATACAGGGTCAACTTTATCTGGCTCTATCTGCGTGTTTCTGTCCAGTATCGATCCCAATTGCAATACTTTCAGTGGTTTAACTTGTACCGACTGTTACAATGGATTCTTTATCGGTAGCAGCGGGCTTTGTACCCCAGCCAATCCAATCTGCCAAAACTATAGCATGACGACTGGTCAATGCTTAAGTTGCCATACCGGATATGAATTAAACGGAACCACCTGCGTTCAACTCTCCACTTTAGTTCCCGACTGCTCTACCTTCACTGGTATTATCTGCATTAGTTGCATTAATGGCTACTATCTCAACAATGGATCTTGTTTCCCTGGAAATCCTTTATGTTCTACTTATAATATGACTGGTGGTAGTTGCCTCAGTTGCTTTCAAGGCTACTATCTTAGTGGATCCAACTGTTTGGTTATAAATCCTCTCTGCAAGACGGTGGATGTTAGTGGAAGTTGCGCTAGTTGCTATCAAGGATATGCAGTATCAGGAACTACGTGCATTCAACTATCATTAATCAACCCTCAATGCTCCACCTTCAACGGCCTGATCTGCACTAACTGCTATAATGGGTTCTATATTGGTTCAAATGGTATCTGCACGCAGGTCAATTATCTGTGCAAGACTTATAGTATGTTCTCAGGCTAATGTTTAAGTTGCTACGCTGGATCTGCGGTTTCAGGAAATACCTGCGTTAATTTGGCTAGTATCAACCCTCAATGCTCTAATTTTAATGGAATAACTTGTGTGAACTGCTATCAAGGATTCTACATTGGCAGCGACGGCGTCTGCACGCAAGTGAGCCCAAAATGTCGAACTTACAACATGATGACGGGCGCCTGTCTAACTTGTTATTATGGTTCTACTCTGACGGGGACTGCCTGCTCTTGAAGCTTTGATTTTCACTTATTTACTGATTAATAACTTCCTTGATAAATATATTTATTAGTCTTCACTAAATATTGGTTATATTCAATAAAATGAAGATGATTATCAATGACAGCCTCCGTTTGAAGGATGGTAGCCCGGATAGCAGCTGATGCATATTCCACTCGTCATAATATATGCACTACACGCGGCACCAACAGCTGTGCAAACGTAACTTGGACCTGGACCCAAATAGTACCTATTTGTGCAGTTTGTGCAGTATATACCCGCAAAAGCAGTGCAATAAGGGTTGCTGCTGGATGTTTTTATGCATGTACCATTTGACAAGGCATTTCCTGTGAAACAGCTTAAACAATCTCCATCATTCATATCATAAGTATTGCATACAGAACTGACAACTGTGCAAATTCCATTGCTGCCGATATAATACCCGTTTCTGCAATTCGTGCAAGTTGAACCATTAAAGTCGGAGCACCAGCGATTGTTCATGATTATTGAGGTTGCAATGCAGTTAGAATTTGTTAGAAGGTACCCATAAACACAGCCAGTGCATACTCCCGATGTCATAATATAAGTTGTGCAGAGAGAGTTCACAACCGTACAATTTCCATCTGATCCGATGTAATAGCCTGTGAGGCAATTGGTACAAATTGTATTGTTGAATGTTTGACAGTTGGGGTTGAGATCTGCTGCAGAGATGCAGCTAACTTGGATTAATACATACCCATAGATGCAACTCAAACAGTTTCCTGTTGCCATATCATAAGTTGTATTACAAAAAGGACTTACTGCAGAACAAAATGAATTTGTGCCGAGATAGTATCCGAGGCTGCAGTTCAAACAAATCCCTTTATCAAAGCTTGCACATTCAGGATTAAGGGTAAGCCAAGATAAACAACTTCCATTTGATATCGAATATCCCGCGATACAAGTGATGCATGACCCATTGCTCATATAATATGTTGCACAAGTATTGCTAACTTGAGTGCAAGCTGAGAAAAAGCCAAGATAATACCCCGGACTACATTTTTGACACATTAGGCCGCTAAAAGTCAAACAATTAGGATTTAAACTTGCCAAAGATAGACACGAGTCACTGAGAAATACATACCCTGTTACGCATGTGATACAAATCCCTGAGCTCATATTATAAGCATTGCAAAGCGGATTTACTGGAGTACACATGGAGCCGTTGCCTACATAATAGCCATTAGAACAATTAACACATACATCTCCGTTGAATGTTAAGCAATGTGGGTAAATTAAAGTCAGCTGCTGGCATGATCCATTGTATATCATGTACCCTGTTATGCATGTGATACAAATCCCTGAGCTCATATTATAAGCATTGCAGAGAGGATTTACTGGTGTACACATAGAGGCGTTGCCTACATAATAGCCATTAGAACAATTAACACATACATCTCCGTTGAATGTTAAGCAGTGAGGATAAATTACAGTTAACTGTTAGCATGATCCATTATATATCATGTACCCTGCTATGCATGTGATACAAATTCCTGAGCTCATATGATAGGCATTGCAAAGAAGATTTACTGGTGTACACATAGAGGCGTTGCCAATGTAGAACCCATTAGCACAATTAACACATAAGTCTCCGTTGAATGTTAGGCAGTGAGGGTAAATTAAAGTCAACTGTTGGCATGTTCCATTTTGCATCATATATCCTTAAACACAAGTAAAGCAAACCCCATTACTCATATTATATGTTCTGCAAATAGGGTTCGTGGAAGTGCAAATAGTTCTAATGCCAAGATAGTATCCATTTTTGCAATTGTTACAGAGATTCCCGCTAAAGGTCAAGCAATTTGGATTGATGACAGTCAAAGACAGGCATGTTTCATTTTAAATAGCATATCCTTGAATGCAAGTAATGCACAATCCATTGCTCATATCATACGCATTGCACAGAGGGCTGACAGAAATACAGATTGAGTTAGGGCCTATATAGTAGTCACTTGAGCAATTAAGACAAACACCATTGTTATCGAACTGTAAACATTGAGGATTGATGTCCGTGAAGGATAAACACGTATTATTTTGAATAGCATATCCTTGAACACAAGTAATGCATTGCCCATTACTCATATCATACGCATTGCACAGAGGATTTACTGGAGAACAGATTGAGCTAATGCCGATATAATAGCCACTTGAGCAATTGAGGCAAACGCCGCTGTTATCAAAGCTTAGGCATTGAGGATTGATGTCAGTGAAAGATAAACACGTATTATTTTGAATAGCATATCCCTGAACACAAGTAATGCATTGCCCATTACTCATATCATACGTATTGCACAGAGGATTTACTGGAGAACAGATAGTGCCTATATAGTAACCACTTGAGCAATTGAGGCAAACGCCACTGTTATCAAAGCTTAAGCATTGAGGATTGATGTCAGTGAACGACAAACACGTATCATTTTGAATAGCATATCCTTGAACACAAGTAATGCACAATCCATTGCTCATATCATACCCATTGCACAGAAGACTGACTAAGGTACAGATTGAGTTAGTACCTATATAGTAGCCGCTTGAACAATTTAGACAAACCCCATTGCTATCGAACTGTAAGCATTGAGGATTGATGTCAGTGAAAGACAAACACGTATTATTTTGAATAGCATATCCTTGAACACAAGTAATGCACAATCCATTGCTCATATCATACGCATCGCACAGAGGATTTACTGGAGAACAGGTTGAGCTAATGCCGATATAATAGCCACTTGAGCAATTGAGGCAAGCGCCGCTGTTATCAAAGCTTAGGCATTGAGGATTGATGTCAGTGAAAGACAAACACGTATTATTTTGAATAGCATATCCTTAAACACAAGTAATGCATTGCCCATTACTCATATCATACGTATTGCACAGAGGATTTACTGGAGTACAGATTGAGTTAGAGTCTATGTAGTAACCACTTGAGCAATTGAGGCAAGCACCATTGTTATCAAACTGTAAGCATTCAGTAGGAGGCACAGCCGAAGATAAATGATAATTATGGATAGCTTGAGGTAAGCAACTTCCATTTTGAATAGCATACCCAGAAATGCAAGTAATGCACAATCCATTGCTCATATCATAAGTACTACATAAAGAATTGGCCTGAGCGCACATTGAGTTAGTGCCTATATAGTAACCACTTGAGCAATTGAGGCAAATGCCACTGTTATCAAAGCTTAAGCATTGAGGGTTTATTAAAGACCAAGGAAAGCAACTTCCATTTAACATAGAATACCCGGCAATGCAAGTGTAGCATTTTCCAGAATTCATGGAATATGTGCCACATAGAGGATTTACTTTAGTACAGATTGTTTTCGTGCCTTTAAAAAATCCGTTGGCACAGTTAATGCAATTTCCATTAGTATTGTTAAAGCTTAAGCATTGAGGATTGATCAAAGACCAAGCTAAACAATTTCCATTTGACATCGAATACCCAACAATGCAAGTATTACAATTCCCAGTGTACATGTTATAATTGTTACAAAGCGGATTTACTGCCGTACACATATATTTGCTGCCTATAAAGTAGCCAGCGCCACATCTTATACAATTTCCATATTTGTTAAAGTTTATGCATTGAGGATTCAGAGATATCCAAGATAAGCAACTTCCATTTACCTGAGAATAGCCGGAAACGCAAGTAAGGCAGAACCCCGTGTTCTTGTTATAGAGATTGCAAAGAGGATTAACTCCAATGCAGATTCCATTGCTGTTGATATAGTATCGATATTTGCAAATGGCACAAGCGGAGCCTTTAAAACTAAAGCAAAATGGATTAAGGCTGATTAAAGTAACGCAGACACTCCCATTGAGAGTATATCCTGTAAAGCATTTTGTGCAGTTACCGTTCAAGTCGAAGCCGTTACAAAGCGGATTCACTGCATAACACTGTTGGTTGAGTAAGAAGTACTGAGGATGGCAGCTCAAACATTTCCCTGTACTGGTATTCGTAGTTCCACAGTTATAGCTTGGGTATATACAAGTGTCATTCTTGAGATAGTAGCCTGTAACGCAGTCGGTGCATAGGGAACTTCCAAAAGTCATACAAAATGGGTCGAGGGTAACTCGGGCCACGCAATTTTTTCCTGAGAGAAAAAATCCTGATTGACAGCTCGTGCAGATGTTTGCTGTAGCATTCGACGTTTTGCAGATGGTACTGATGACCACACACAAAGCTCCACTGAGAATGTAGCCTTGATTGCAGCTAAGACAGTTCCCTTTTAGATCAAATGTAGCACAGAAATTATTTGCGAACACACAGCTCACACCATTAAGATAATATCCATAATTGCAGCCAGTGCATTTTGAGTTCACAAATGTCGTACAGAAAGGGTAGAGACTCGACAGACTGACGCATCCCGATCCATAGGGTGTGTAATTGTTAGGACAGGCAATGCAATTTCCACTTTGATCAGTATTCAGGCAGTCTGATGGAACAAGGCAAAGAGGGCCACTGAGATATCCTTGAGAACAGTTTAAACAGCTGCCAATAATATCGTAGGAGGCGCAGTTTGGGTTGGCAAAAGTGCAGACTCCATTATTTATTACATACCCGCTTTGGCAGGCAGTACAATTTAGACCGCTGAAGCTCAAACAATAGGGATTTATACTTACGAACTCAACGCAGGTGCTACCCCAAAGAGCAAATCCCCAGTAACAGCTTAAGCATACTCCTGAGCTCATGTCATATGTAGAACATAAAGGATTTGCGAAAGTGCAGCTTCCATTAAAAACATAATATCCTTCCATACAGTTGGTGCAGGAATTACTGGTAAAATTTAAACAGAAGAGATTAAAACTGGATTGTTGCACACAGAAACCGGATAAAGGTACGTATCCATCGGAGCAGTCTGTGCAAGTTCCTGTTGATCCATCTGCGCATGTGGGGCTAAAGATGATGCAGAGGGGTGGTTCAAGGATAGCGTAATTACTGCAGCTTGTGCACGCTCCGTTGTTCATATTATAGTTTTCGCAGTTTGGGTTGGCTATGTAGCAGTAGCCGAGGTTAAGATAATACCCAACAGAGCAGTTAACGCATGTTCCTTTATTATCAGTTGCCGAGCAATATGGATTGGGGATTATCGGAGAAGATCCCATCGACTGTGTCGCGCACAGTATGATTTCAAGAATGAGAACGAGTGAAAAAATCACCAGATTACTGGTTTTTAGCTTCATTAATAAAACAATATCCAGTAATAAAAATCATCTGTAATTTAAATCAGGATCAATAAACATTCCTCAGTAAATCAAACTTCCCGTATCTCCACCCATAGCTTTTAGCGGGGGGGATGGTTGCACGATCGTCGATGTTTTGCGATGATGGAATTTATAAAATAGGATGTGATTGATTTCTCTTTATATAGTGATGAATGATAACTTTCAATAAAAAGATATTTTTTATGGGAAAATGGCAGGTAGGTTAATTTTTATAGAATTGTAAGCTGGGAATGCAGGGGCTTACTCTTTTGTTTAGGAATTGAGATTATTATTTATATGTTTTGCTGTGGAAGAATTATGGATCAACAACCATTCGGCATTCGTATGCTCAGTAACAAGAGGGACGATTGTAGAAATAAATCTAAAGACTAATTTGGATGAGCAAATGCTCTGAATCCACTATTGGACACTTTTCTAAAATGAACTATCTATCATATTCTCACTACTGATTAGTGACGAAGTATCGATTCCAGATATGGAGTTTATTTCTGATGAGTTTCTTCTTAAAAGATTTAAATATTGAGCAAACGAGAAAATGATGATCTATCCTCGTCATATATTCCTAATAACTTCCAAATTGATTTCCTTTTGGCCTGTCTCCCCTTTCCTGCTGATCTCCGCCCCCCATGATAATTTCGTCGAATCACCTGCAAAATATATGCTTTGACAATATAATACCACTAAAAATCCCTTAAAATTAATCACTATATAGGAACACCAATGGATTGAAATTTATCTAATATATATATGATTTAAGTTGAGTGTCAACCATGTTTAAACAATAATTGCGATTCCTTTCGTTCTATCATTCGTTTATCTATGGATAATTATTTTTCAACTCAAGATTTATCAGATGTTGAGTCTTTCAGCGTAAATATGATTTTATAAAAAATGTTGGAATTGCTTATTTCTATACTGTTGGGCAATTAAAAAGTGAAGACTTGATACAGATTAAGAATTAACTCTCCTTGACTATAAAAACCCAATGAAAT
>Ga0302188_10000828_pt1 | contig 25351 bp, 17 predicted proteins | sample II_Bog_E2_1_FD_198783 | JGI IMG/M metagenome (GOLD analysis project Ga0302188, IMG submission 198783) | Peat permafrost microbial communities from Stordalen Mire near Abisko, Sweden - II_Bog_E2_1 | ecosystem: Environmental > Terrestrial > Soil > Wetlands > Peat | place: Sweden: Abisko...
CCCAAATAAATTTTTATTTATGTTATAACTCTTGATTATTAATTCTACAAATAATTAACAATAGAATGTAAAAATGCGCTTAATATTTGGGAAAAAGAAGATCTAAAACACAAGTAAATTAGTATTAAGACAAAAAGCATGAGCTAGCTTTAATCAAACCAAAATATATGATGGAAAACATGTTTGATCATATCTACCCATCCACAATAAATACTTTTAAAAGATAGAATCACTCTCTACGTAGTTAAAATTGTTAAAAATAGACCAACTTTATCAAGGAAAGAATCAAAAAAATGAAAAACTCGCTATTATCCTTTGAAAATATTTATGAAGCCAATAAAATACAAGCGATGAGATATAGATTAAAAGATGTATTCCAAATACCAAGAATAAAAAGAAATAATGTTTAGCATTATGAAAATGACCAATATCCAAATTCTGATGAAAAGGAAACCCTTAAATTATTTTATCCATTAATACGCAAACGAAAAAGAAAATCAGCAATATCCTCGAATGAGGCATCAGTGGATGAACCTGCTCATGAAGAATCAATTATAAGAAATAAATATTATAACCCTCGTCCCCTCTATTGTTTTGTGCCTTCCAGTTTATAAAAATAAGACATTCCTATTAAAAAGGCAACGATTAAAAGACAGATAATTATTAAAAAAAGATTAAAATCAGTTAATTATGAAAGGAACATGAGGAAATTGAAAAAATGTTTTAATGCTGTTATCTTTATTACCTATCTCCGTAGATACAGCAGATTATATAGAAGAAACAGAAAAAGTTATCTATTAACTCTTGATACTGACGGTATTAGAGATAAATTAGTCGAGCTCAAAAAGTATTTTATGGATGGTTGCAAATATTTTTTTGAAGTAATTATATAAAAGTATAATGTTAGTTACTAGATCGTCGATACAGATACAGTTTAAATGAGATAAACCAAAATAAAATATATAAATGTACTTTTAAACTTGTTGCTGAAATGTTTACGATCATCAATTGATGAAATGTAAAGTAGAAATTATCAAACTGATATGATATATAACATTTGTAAGCATGGCAGTTACGGAAATATGTGGAAGATACACACAAGCCAATAATTAGCATTATGTAGTCTATCGGAATAAGAAGGTTATATACGAGCAGACAGCTATTTGGAAAAATCAGCAATTATTTCATTAATATTTATTAAAATCATTATCTTTAACATTCTTTTACAACCTCATACAGTAAATCTTCAGATCAACCCTCTCCTTGATAGATCTAAACTAATTTCAAATCTTAGACTTATAGGAAACATTCTCTATGAACTCATGATAACAGATCAGGATTAGTTGCTTGACAAATGTGATTAAAATTATATCATTTCCAATTGGACAGGTCTGCTTCATAAATTTAACATTGAGCCTGCTAATTCTTTAACGATGAAAGAAGGCTTAATATATAAATTCTAAATAATATCAGGACTGATGGATCATAAATTAATCACAAAAAAATATAAAATAGACCACATGATAAAGGAGAAAAAGCTAATTCAGGAAATGGTGTCACTCATATATTAAAATATCAGGAAATACCATGAAAAATATCGAAAATCTTTTTTTTGATCAACCTACCACTATATTTTTTATCTAATTGGTTATTTACTCGTTTTTACAATAAAATTTAAGTTTTATTCGTTACAAAAATAACGTGTTTTTTAATAATTTTAATGAAAATAAGAAATTTATTAAAGTTTGAATTTTTTTATAAAAATGCTAATTTGTCATAATTATAATGTTGTTCTAATAATAAAATGTTAATATCAAAGGGTAAATTTATAAAAATTCCGCTTTCCAAAGCAACCCGCATTGCTCAGTTCAATCCTTAATAGAAGATAACATTTCCTAATCTCTAGATTTTGCTTCCTAAATTAATCAAATTAAGATAAGAGCATCAAAATTTAGATGTGATTGCTGATTTCGATCATACTCTCACCCAGCATCGATTGGGCGATCAAAAATGCGATTCATTATTTGGAATGTGGGTGACCAATCAAAATCTTTGCCCTCGATTTAGAAGTGAACTTATGTAAAATTACAAGGCCTACGGCCCTTATGAAACTGATCCGACGCTCTCTTTTTCCTAAAAGCTTCAATACGTAGATAAATTATATAATGTTCAAAGATGGCTCTTCTAAAAACATAAAATAACAAATAAGCACGCCACAGAGGTCCTTGATAATTCTCAACTCGTTTATCGAGCTCAAATTCGATAACTCATCTAAACACTGCACGAAATGAATACAACTTTGCATATTGTTAGTGGCGGAATCAGTGATCTAATATACAGTTCTCTTGCCAGTGTTGTTGGAAAATAAATGACTGATGAGGTTATAAAAATACATTCAAATGCTTGGTAGATCTATAAACATTAGGAAAATACAGAATTTTTAAGATTTTTGCCAAGATCCGTTCACTCCTATAATAAACATCTTGTCATGCGATAGTTTCCTGTTAAAAAGAAGAACTGCATATTATTAGGGGATCTCAAAAGCGACATCTATATGGCTTATGGAGCTGGCTATGAGACTATAATTTCCATCTTTTATGGAAAAGCAGGATAGTTTGATCAAAGAGCACTTGCTGAATCGAAATTTGATGTGATTGTTGAAGAAGATAGTTCTCATAAGATTGTTATTGAGCTGTTAAAGATAGTAAGTGGTAGCAGAAGCGTAGATTGGCCCTATTTATACAGAATTTAGCCTGTACTCGCAACTCTAATTATTTGAATGATTTTAGATATTTGCTTTCAATCTATTTTATCATTTACCGTTCAAAATTCATTATAGGCATAAAATTTCATCTGTTTACTGGTCAGACATAAAACAAACTGATTTAAGCAAATTCATTTGCAGACAACGATTGGTTCTATATTTTATCGTTTCACAAAATTTGATATAACTCCTAAAGTATCAATTATTTTTATTATAAATGTCAATAAGGAATAAAAAGCTAACAGCATTGCAGTCTATTACTCACAGTTTATAAAACTCAGTTGAAAAATAAATAAAAACAAATGATTTCATTTCAGCGGAGAAGAAACAACCTTTATCTCTTGAAAAAGGAAATAAAAACGCGTATATTAAACGTTTTCAAGTCAGGAAACTTGCTCAAGGAGATGTTGGGTCGAACTAGAATAAAATTAGATTCAAATCGCTACGAATGTATACTGAGAAAGTATTATTTCATAAATTTAGCTTACAAATTCACCACTTAAAAGACCACCACCCTAACGTAGCCATACTGTGGAGATGAAGTAAAGTTAAAATGACGAAAAATATCCTTTCTTAACAAAATTTTAAAAAGAATAAATAACCCGATACTCGGTGTATTTTATCGGATCGAGGCGAATTCAATCTCCAAAAGATTTTACTAATAGTTCATGCATGGCGAAAGTGTTAATTAAAGACTCAATTGCCTATCGCTATGAAATAGTGAGTATTCTTGGTCAAGGTTCATTTGGGCAAGTATTCAAGGCCTATGATTATAAAAAATAATAAATGGTGGCATTAAAAATAATTCGGAATTAGCCTAAATTTAACAGACAAGCCAAAGTAGAGATAAAAATTCTGGAAAATGTGCTAATGAACGATCCTAAATTTAAATCAAATATTGTCCAATTAAAGCATGCTTTTTTCTTTCGAGGACATGCTTGTTTATCTTTCTAACTGCTGCATATTAATCTTTACCAATATCTTAAAAAGAACAAATTTAATGGGTTAAATTTAGACTTCATACGAAGGATATCCATACAGATTCTTAAAGGCCTACTTTTCTTAAAGAGACAAAATATTATTCATTGTGACCTCAAACCATAAAATGTGCTCTTAAAGCAGTAAAACAAAACAGGAGTGAAGATTATTGACGTTGGTTCAGGCTGCTTTTAAAACTAACAGATTTATACTTATATTCAGAGTCGGTTTTATAGAGCGCCTTAAATTATCATAGGAATTTCATATACAACGGCTATAGATATTTGGTCCTTAGGATGCATTTTGTGTGAACTTTTTATGGGATTTCCTATTTTTCCAGGAGAAAGTTAGTTTGAGCAATTACAGATGATTATGGAAGTGCTAGGTGCTCCTCCTTAATCATTTATTAAAAAAGGATCTCGTTCAAATAAATTTTTTTAGGGAAACCTGATTCGATTAAAGCCAAATAGCAAGGGTAAAATTCGTCGCCCTAACTCTAAATCACTAGATTAAATACTATCAAGAAGCATAGATTCTGAATTTATATCCTTTATCAAAAGATTTTTGATTTGGGACCCATCAGAAAGAATTTCTCCTCATGATGCTCTTCTTGATCCTTGGATTTTGAAAGGACTTCCTGAAGATATTAGACGACAACATATTCTAACTGTGCAAAAATAATCGGATGTTTGATCAAACTAATGAAAACAATGTTTAATGATTAATTCTATTTTTTACTATAGATATACTTAAAATTCCAGTCAAAAATAATCAGATCCGCCTTCATAATGCTTAACAGTGTGAATTTTCTATGATAAAATTCTACAATAATCTAAAACAATTTTCGAAAGTCAATTTGATCATTATATTTATAGCCAATTTAGATGAGTAAAAGTATTGATTAAAGGTTGCGTTAATTTCGAAAAAGCATAAGGAAATAGCAGATCTAAAGTATGAAATAGACAAAGAGGAAAATATTAATTAACAAGCTTAGTGCTGATGATCTCACAAATATCTTTAGCATTTAAGACTCCTCACTATCCAAAAAACCTTACATTAAAATACTTTAAAACTGCTCAGACATCTTACTAAACCCATTTTCTATATCTAACATTACTCTACCCTATCAATCCTCTTCAAAATAGTTCACGATTGAAACTCACATCAATTTTTGGAGACAATTTTTATACGATATCCAAGATCACATTAAATAGACTGCTCCTTTACTCCTGTAATTTGCATTAAAGATCATTTAAAAATACAAATTTACCGTTTTACAACGAAGCTAAGAATTTGCAATTTAGTTTATGAATATTCTTTATTAGTTAAATCCTTATTTGAGTCGACTGCAGAAAGACAGCGTTCTATAGTGGGTGGAATCTATTATTTCTTTACCAGTCATTCAGGAGTATATAAATTATACAGAATTCATCTCCTATAAAGAATATCCCAACATTTATGAGATCTTAAAAAAAGGTTTAAATAATAAAAATTTGGACTATGCTAAATTATCAGCTAAGACATTAATAAAAATGCTGAAATATGCTCAGCATAGCAGTATTTATGAAATATATGAGCATTAAATTTAAATTCCTATGCAAATAATAAACATTCTCAAACAAAAATGCAATGATATTGACCTAACTGATTTTTGGATTGCACTAGTATATATCTTCAATACTTTTGATGAAGCTATCATTTATTATTCTTCTATGGGTATCATTTCTACTTGCGGATGCATGATCAGCTCCAATATAGACTCTAATATCTTCGGAGGGCTATAAATTCTTAGATTATTCAGTGAAGTTCGAAGCAATAAAATAAGAGAGCAACTGATTGTAAATTAATAATTTTAGCAGTCGAAAATGTGGTTGACTGTCTCTCTTTAGAAAGGCATTCACCGTCACAATAACATTTAAATTCGCAGATCATTTCTTTACATCATAAAAAATCTTATTATCGGTTCGAATTAAAGATAAGTGCAAGTTTTTTGTAGAGGTTTCACTAATAACGATCGCAACATCTTTGACTGCTTTGAAGAAGTGCTTAAAAGTGATTGCTCTGAAGATATTCGTTTGTGTGTGCTGAAATGTATATCGAGACTGCTGTTTAGTGGATAATACGAAAGAAAATAATACTAAAACTTGGTGTTGATGACTCTATAGAACCGCCAAATATTGCCATGCATTGATTAATTATGCTAGCACCCTTGGGAAAGTATCCGATAATATTCTCGTGACATAATGTCAAAGATATCTTAAATCCGTAACGGTATTAAAATGTAGTGGGTTTGATTTGTTCCATATTTATAAATAATAGAATCTTATTTTTGCTAAGTATAATTAAATTGATGTTGATAAGATCTTAGGAATTAATTTGATTTGAGCTGCTGGTTTTATATGTGATTTCTAAATTGATTTATGCAAAACAGAAACTTCCTTAAAAAATAAATTAAAGAGGCTCCCAAGGATAACAAGAACAAGAAGAAACTCGATCTTTCTCGTTAGTTTAATGAGTTCAAACAGCGCATACAATAGTTTTAGGATAAAAATTAAGAAATTATTGGCAGGATTAGAGATGCCTATAGTTACAAGAAGAAAGTCATTCAAAATAATGAGCCTTACACCATTGTTTAAAATGAAACTCCCAAGGTTTATTACGATTCCATTAATGATGCTAGGTCAAATGATAGCGGTGACAACTATTCTAAAAGGATAGCATATTAGGGTCAACAAATGAGACATACAATGAATCCTAGCTCCCGCCCCTATTATTACAATTAAAACAACACTGATTTTCAAGAAAATGTTAGTGTTCGGCAGCATAGATAAGCGCCTACCAACCAAAGAGGGCAGCCTTTTTATCCTAATTCATCAGTTAAATCTGCGAAGGGAGGCGTTCCCTCTCGGGGAAAGCAAAAGGAATTAATTAAGTATGGTGATTATATGAGAAACGCGCAAATGAGTAACAGAGTTAAAATTGACGAATAGAACTATGACCCTCCAGAATAGAATGACTTTTAAATCAATCAGAGCGGACATTAACAAAAACGAACTGGCAAATTCGTTTCTGCCACATAATACTACAGCATCTAATAAAAGTTTCGCGAGGTCGTGCTAAAAAATGAGTAACTGTAACGATAGTTATAAATGAAAGGGCAATAAATTCAAAGTATTCGAAACTCGGAAATAAAATTTAAATCATATTCAAATAATTTTAAGAGATTGATTGAGGATGAGCTGGACAATGTACCATTAATTATATTTTTAGTATCAGGAAGTTTTTGTCGGAGAAAAGTTTAACTAGATTGAGAAGTATATCAAAAAATGCGAAAATAGATTGAAAAATTTAGGGTTTAGATTGAAGGATGCAATTGAGGATCGAAAGGCGAGTAAATTAATCACGAGGAGTCGAGAGACAAGGCGTTCTTCTTCCAAATCACAAGCTAAGAGCAATTTAGTTATGTCCATGGATATTAAAGAATCAGGTGTTATTCCTGGATCAGCAGGGAGAGCTAATAGTATTGCTCGCTGTCCAAAAAAAAGTACTGACAGTTCAAACAAGCAGAAAGAGTTTCAGGAGATAGCTGCGAGTTACGAAGTTATGATAAAAAAGAAAACAGAGGAGAATTAAAAATTATAAAAATAGCTGAGAGAGGAAGTAAGATTACGGGAGATCGCAACAGGTGAAGCCCAAAAATTAAAGGCATTCCTTGAATAAAGGCAGAATTAAATTTCAGATCTAAAAAGAATTGAGAAACGATCAAGTAAATAATAATCTAAATAATCGATGTCTGACCTACGGGAGATGAAGTAACTGAAATAAAAACTGGTAAAGCTCGAATAGCAGGTAAAGTTGAAATAATCAAAATAAAGATAGATGAATGAGATGTTGCAAAAAGTGTAAAAATCTAAAAAGTCTATGCATGAGGAGTATGTGGAGAACTTGAATAAGAATAAGAGCATAAAAGGGAACAACATCAGTGAGTTGTAATTAAAGATAAAGCAGATTGAGCAGCAATATTAGAAGTAGATTAACGATATAAAAGAGAAGTTAGTTATTTCTGATCGGAAGGGTATGGAAAAATAGTGTGAGCTGGTCAACCTAAACAATAAGTTAAAAAAAATTGATGCGGAGTGTACTTTAAAGTAATCGAAACTTAAAGAGTTAGAGTCGTTGCTTTTGATGTAAAATGAACATGGAAATTTGGAGAGGAGCATGTCAATAGATGGTAGTATGTTGACTCACAATGATGTGCAAGCTTTGCAGGAAACTATTCGCAAGTTAGATGAGGAGATTGAGTAAAAAAATAATCAGATATATGAATTACAGAAAGAAAAATATATGCAGGAAAGCAATATCAAAAGCAATGAATTAGAACTATAAAAAATAACTAAGTTAAAGACCAAAGCCGAGGAAAGAGCCAACTCACTCCAGGAGAAACTTGAAAGCAAAAAGTAGAATTAAGGTGTTGAGGAAAAGAATAGACTGATAACTGAAAAGAATGAGCTTATTTAGGAGTTTTAAGCTTAAAGAAGTCAGCTTCTCGAGGAAAAATAGTAGATGATAAACAAAAACAACTAATTGCTAGATGAACTTAAAAAATTGAAACAATAAAACCTAGCAAAAAATCGTTAATCAATCAAACTATCCTCTGATCTAAACTTTAGTCAAGGTGAATACTCAAGTTTGTAGGAAAAATACGCAAAATTGCAATAAAAAATTAATTAGACACGGATTAAACTCACATAGTTATAATAGAAAAAGAGTGAAGATGACAAACGATATGCGGTGTAGATATAAAATTATGCCAACTAAATGGAAAACTTAAAGAACCACCTCCTCTAACTTGGAAGCATGAACGGTCAAAATCTAGACGGTAAGTAATAGGACATTTTATTGAATTCCATTCATATTGCTTCAGAGATGTCTTTTACTCATCCATCCATCAAAAAATACCAGGAAGAATAATTAAATATTCTAAGAGATCAACTCAGGCAAGCTTAAGCCGCATTAGAAATAAAAACATCCATGGAGCAGAAAATCCAAAGCGAATATAAGAGCAATATAGAGCAGATAAAAACGTAAATGACAGATAAGAACAAGGAGATAGAAATATATCGCGAAAAAATTGAGGAACTTATTGAAGAGCTGAAAATAAGTAAGCAATAAAAAAGAGAGGATGAGTCCTTTGAATTTTATAAGATATCGCTCTATGAGTAAAAGATTGTTCAGCTTGAAGACGAGTGCAATAATGTCAAAGAAAGTGAAGAGAGACTCAATGATATGTTGCATCAGATTGTTGATAACGCCAAAATCAAAGAAGAAGAAATGGATAAAATAGTCAAAGAACTTGCTGAAAAGGATAAGCTTGTAGAATAGTTGCAATAACTACTAAACGCAAAAGAAGCCAAGCCAGATAAAGCTAAATTTGGAAAGAAAGAGAGTATCGAAGAAGGGAGTGTAAGTATTTTGCCTGATCAGAGTGAATAATTAATTGATCCTGCCTAGATGTCATATTTTTCGAACATATCTGAAGTGTTCAAACAAGATGGCATCCTCCAGTAAAAGATACGGAAAGGTAAATCAAGTCGAGACTAACAGGTGCAACTGTTTACTAAAACATCTGCTTATATCAAATCTCTCAAAGCTATCATAGAAAACAAATAAAAACGAATTAGAATGTTGGAAAAACAGATTATTAATATGAAATCACAATCCCAGGATAACAAAATAGTAATGAGCTGTCGATCGATCGAAAAGGGAGAAGAGAAACCTTTTTATACTGAGCCAAACGAACCATTTCTGAACGATATCGATGAAATGGTGGAATACAAAGATTACGATTCTGTTCAAGTAAATTCGATTCAACTTAGTTGGACACTCGCAAATACAAATTCTTAGAAAATAACAAACAGTTATAGCACGAGAAAAACCTCGCCATAGAATAAAACAAAATGCTGTTCAATCAGGTATGTTTATCTATATTCAGATCGAACTATTGCAGGATGAAATTGCCAAAGCAGAAGAGCAGTAGTCCAATCTTATGCGGATTAAAGATCTATATAAGGACGAAATCAAGAAATTGATAGAAAAGAATGAGAAACATACTCAATAATTCGAAGCACAGATCCAAAAAATGAGGGATGAGATTGAGCAGAGCGATTCTGTTCACAATTGGGAGGCTATTAAGCAACTCTTTATTAAAATAATGACTACTATTGCTGCTTTAGAAGATCCCAACTGCAAGGGAAGCAAAAGAGATTAAAAGAGGAAGGACCTGGAGGAGTTTATTAAGGTTATTGCCAGTGTTTTGAGAATGGACAACTCTGTTCGGGATAAGCTTATCAGTAGCTTCAAAAAATGATATTGGATCAATATCTAATTATAATCTGGAATATTATGATGCTAAAATGATTCCAATTAATAACTCTTGTGGTTTGCTCATACTTTTCCTTGATTTGAGGGCATCTAAAAAAAGTATAACAAAATATTAAGTTGATTTAATAGTATCATAACATATAGAGAGATTGTTTATTATTTGATATAATACATGAATTACACTTATCATATTGAAGATAATAAGCCTCCTGTAGTTATCAGTTCGCCTTAACAAGAGTTGTAAATGATTCTATTTTCATACTTGGGATGCCATTTCGATAAATTTATTATCGAAAATCAGTATATGGAATTATTGAATGGAAGTCGTCTCCCTTTTATGTTTGCTTTAGAGAAGAAAAGCGAAGGAAGTCGACGAAAAAAGATAAATTTAAAGGCCAAGCTCATAAGAAAAAGAAAATGATCTCAAATAACAGATAATCTTATTGACCTTATTCCCTAATATTTTATCTCATCAGCATTTAGTAAAATATAAAAAGATAAACCATCACAGAATCGCCATCAAACCATGGTCCAACGATACTTATCCATCTTATCTATCTTTTTTAAAAACTAATGCTATGATAGTTGTTTTATTGTTTCACTTTATCTTGTATTCTTATTGAAACAGCTGATTATAAAATTTTTAGCTGCTTAGGAAATTTAGATGTCTGATGGAAACTCAATTTTTGGAGATTTTAGTCGGATGGCTATTTAATCCAAGTCCAGAATTGAAGAAGAGGAACTTCCATACAGTAATTCATATGTAAGAGCGCCAATACTCAAAATATCTATCTTTTTATGATATTGCTATTAGTTTGAGTTGAAAGATTAATCTTCAAGTGTTGTTTGACATCGAACCAGTTTTTTGTGTGGATAATATAAAGCCCTTTAAAAATTGGTTAATTTGATTAAATTCTAAATAAATAAATTTGTACTTCATTCAGAAAGATGTTTTTAGACTTAATTTCGCCATGAACAAGACCTTTTTCATGCATGTATTAAACTGCCGAGCATAATTGTTTTATCAGCTCACGCACAGCTGATTCTTCCATCAGACCTATTTATTTTAGTTTTTAAGCAAGAGTTTTTCCTTAGCAAGGTTCCATAACGAGATAGACAGCAATATGATCACTAAAAACATGATACAGTTTTTCTATGTTTGTATGATTTAAAAATGATTGAATCTTCACTTCCCGTATGAGTTGATTTATCATAGTTTAATCCATTGTAATTTTGTTTATGGATTTGATAGTATATAGCGTATTATTAATACTGCTTCTAAATAACAAAAAATATACTGGACAAGGAATGTTTTTTCGAACAGTCTCTCTTCAATTAATTTTAGAATCTTAAACTGTGATGACTTGCTTAAGGATGCACCTTGCTGGTCAATAGAAGCTAAGCCGTGCTATTGAACAGTACTCATCTATAGTTATTCATTTTAATCTAAAATAAAAGATTCGATTTCTCTAATCTCCCTCAAACTGTGTATAGGTTTCCTTTGTTTTAAAGACCCTCTCTTCAATAAAGGAATTGGTTTTACCAAAGTTTTTATTGGTTCATTTATTTTATTTTCCAGGGCAGTTGATTTTTGAAGGCTAAAACCTTCTCTTTTTTGAAAATTCTTTTACTTTGAATTAGAAGTTTGTTTGTATACTGATACTAAAGCGTGAATTTGATTTGTTTTTGAAGTTTTATTGTTGGCAGTTTTTTGTTTGATTGTTTAACACATCTCTTGCATTTTTTTAACTTGTTTTTCAATAGATTATCTTAGCCACCTGTTTTTCTTATTAGCTGATATTTTATTGTTTTCATTTAAAAAATTGGCAGGTTCCACACCACTGACACTGCTTCTAAGATGAGTAACTATTAGATCGTCATCTTTAAAGCTGGTGATTTGAGATGATTCAAGAGTTGATTGACTGCTGAGCTTCTTCATCAATAATATGATTATTCAAGTTGATTAATTTTTAGAAAAAATAAAAGGCAGCTATCTTGGAATCTTATAAATGCGAGTTTTGTTAATAGAGGTGCCATCAACTCCTTTATACTTGAATAACGATTGCCCAGTTCAAATCTGAGAATGCTTAAGTAAATTTATAATTGGTATTTTTGCTTGATTTTTTAAGAATTTTAGAAAACATCAGTCAAAATCTTCAAAAATCTTAAAAGACAAAGTGAGTTAATTCGTTGTGCTAAAAAGTAGATGTTCACGACTATTTGGAATTATGGTAAAAAACGAAGGGATAATTATCAAAGAATAAAAGTTAAAAATAATCTATGACATTTAATGATGTGTATAAATAAAGTGAAAGTCAGTCAGAGAAGCAAGAAAGATTAAATATAATTGATCAAATACTAAGTGTAATTCCCCAAATTATCTATCAATTTATCCATTATTATTTTATATAAAATAATATTCACTTCGCTTTGATCTGCTGGATAATTTTATCAGTAAATTTTGATAATTAATTTATTGTTTTTTTATGAGGGTATAAATTCATTCCATCTTTATATTGTATTCTTCTTCTAATGAAAACAAACAAATCCAAAAAAATATTTAACTTGGTTGTTTCGCCTTCTGATTGTTCCTTAAAGAAGCGAGCTATTCCAATTACATTCTACAAGGAGGCGCCCAATCTTTTTTAGCAAGAACTTCCTGAACATATGAATGTCATCAGGGTATAGTAATATCGGACTTTCGATTTTGTAGGAGTCAAAGAATTGAAAGACTATTATGAAAGAATTCGTAGGACAAGCAAATAGAGGAGAAGGGAGACTTTTTCTCATAACTTTAACCAATCAAGAACATCTGTGAACTCTAAAGATAGAGACATGTTATCTAAGCAGCAGGTTCTTTAAAAAATTGAAGATCGAAGCGCACACAATTCAAATAATATCACAAGAATACGAAGTCAAAATGTAAGTCTTTTGTCTGAGGAATTAAATGAGTCTTTAAATACAACAAATAATTCTAAAGTAATTGATTGTAAGCAAAACCACAATCTTAGCCTTCATAAGGTAAAGCTAAATCACAAAAGTTATGCAGAACTCTGGGAACGAACTTAAAAGCGATCAGGATAAATGAAGGGATTTCCTTCTGTTATAAAAACAGTTAACGAGTAAAGATAGAAAAGTCTATTCAGATAGAAGAATGAGAGCAATTTCCTAAGCCAGAATATAAATTCTCGAATGTGGGCAGTTGTCCTTCGGGATAAGCGTTAATTGAAGAATATTTACGATAGACACATAAATAAATAATCTAAAATTTGTAAAAAATCACTAAAGGTAATGGGTAAGAGCAAAATAAAGTAGGAAAAAGAGTGGCTCGGCAGGAAAGAAAATTTAGGCTATTATTTTAAATTCTGCAAGGATTAGACCCACGCCTGATACTAATAAACTAGGCTTGCATTTCCTTTATTAATGATTTTTATATTCAAATATTTTAAAGAACTTATTTATTGCAGTTAGTCTTATAAAATAATAAATATTATAAAACACATACCTAATCATTTCTATTAATACTGTTTAAGGGATACACGGAAGGACGTTCCGAATTGCTGAGCCAAAAATAGAGAACGTCCGCTTTCGTTAATTTCCTTGCTAATTTCTTCACTAATATGCTCAAAATCAGCATGATGCCAATCCGCCTTATCTATCTTACGGGATTTCCTATTCTCTGGACTAAATTTGTCTGATAATGAGCGTGGATTGTCACTCGAAAAGTAGCTGTTAAAATTTTCCATAACATCTGTGCTTACACCCCATATATCATCTTCAAAATTATGTATTCTCTCCCGCTGCACAAATTCCATTTGCAATATTTATCTCGTTTTGGCGTTTACCACGTCCTATAACAAATCATTAGTCACAATTTGCTCCTTAAAACTTGTACTACCAAAAGAAGTCTTGGTGTAAGAACGAGGACCATTATTGCGGCGACGTTACCTCTATCTTGGTATTTATAAATGAGCAATTTAACGGTAATCCTTGATTTTTTTAAAATACTACACTGGAGTGAAAGTGTAAGTTTTATCTCTGATAAATTGTTGTCTATCGTTACGGCCAATTTTCTCACGATACAGCTCTTTGTTAATTATATGCTGCTAAAGAGGAGCATAGTGTAAGCGAGGGCACGAAAATTTGAAGTGATTGAACTTAATACAGAATTAGCAAGGGTGCACCTCGAATTCATCTGGAATATTACGGATTTTATCTCGAAGCAAGCAATAAAGTTCATAGTCCATATCAGTGGTACGAAAAATTTCGATGAATTAGTTATAAGGCAGCTTGTATATCACTGAGAATTGCAGTGATTTGATCTCATAGAGAGGACGCTGCTTCGAAATAAAATCCAAACTCGTCAAATATGGTTCATCGCCTTCATTTATTTTTATAAGGTCAGCAATCTCCTCGTTGAAGCCACACCCCGATTTCTTACAAGCATAGCCTATTTGACCTAACTTCAATATAATTAAGTTAAAATCATCGTCAATAGCTCTAATTGTTTCCTGTGGATGGGCTATCTTTGATTAAATACGTTCCGCAAAATTGCATAGAGTACGCTCCAGCAGACCGCGAAAGAATACTAATTTTTTAAGTACTTTTTTGTTTGCTTCCCTGAGATAGCTAACCTTGAGTGCGACAGGCAGTTCTTCTACAAATTCTTTTTCTTCTTCTTGGCTATATTTTTTTCGAAGGTTTGAGCTTTCCTCTATATAATTACTGATCTTGAATAGGAGATCCTCAGGTACATAATTTTGATCAGCAAGTTTTTTGAATATTTTAAATTTTTTATTACGCAGTTGATCTTCGCTACGGATGTTACTGATAATAGTACCAACGCAGTTGACATTGTAAGCCATCATAATGCAACTGAAGGTTTAAATAAAAATAAGGCACACTGCTTCTATGGTATTGTTAGCAACAATGTCGCCAAATCCAACAGTCAACATTATGTTTACCGCCCAGTAATAAGACCAGATGTATTGCACTGGCCAGTTACTATGCTCGATATTTTTAACAGTCATCCAGCTGTTTGATGGGCTCAAATTGGCCATGGCTGCTAAGAACAAAGCAATAAGATGAGCATAGCAAAAATTAACTAAGAATACCTTAGCTAGCTCCCAATACTGTTAGTTATATACATTGCGAATGAGGTAGACCTCAATCTTCTATATTTTATGTAGGCACTGTGGCAGTTTGAAAATAATGAACAGACGAAGGTATGCCACTATAGTTGTGTTAGTCAGGATGTCCAGTAGTAGAATTATTAAACTTACAATATCTATCCAGAAATGTTTTGTTACATAAAAATTAAAAATCTATTTAAAGATATCGACTTTCTTTCCAGATTACGATTTGACAGTGATAAAATTTAGCATAATTTACACAAAATAGAAAACCAAACTACCGATTTGAAGTGTGGTTAAAGCATTGCTACTGCGAACCAAATCTTAGAAGGTTAAAGAAATAGAATAAACCACCAGAAGCACGCTGATCTGTATTACAGATAAAAAATTAAACAGACTGTCAACGAGAGGTGGCAGTTAAATTCCTCGATAATTAAGAAAGGTGGTTTTATCCCAATCTGAAAACTGAGTATAGTCCACGGGGGGATGAGATGTGGAGGTGCGTGTGACTTTCCTTATGAAATTATTTTTGATGTTGTTTATTTTTTGTGACTTGACGATCAACTCGAGGGTGTTATTCTTTTCGAAGATTATTTTACTTGTATCAGTTTTTTTTAGTTTGGAAGCATTTTTCATTTTTGTAACTTGGCGGTCCATCTGCAGTTATTATTATTTGGTGTGTTGGCCCATTCTTTTAATCAGCGATGTTCTAATGGGTCTACGACTCACTGGCATAGACACCATTCTATTTAAGTTGGATTTATCTGTTAATTCGACCTTATTTTGAAATGTTTTAGCTGTTTTAGTTTAAGGTACAGTAAAATGATGGAGACTGGAGGTCTCCTCCGCGGGGAAGTTGTTTAGACTGGTAATATCACTATGAGTCTCAGTGTTTAGAACAGGTTAGAAAGTCAACTGCTCGGGAGTATCCTTGATAATATTCTGTTGTAGAAAACTTGGTGATACTTTATCTTTTTTCTAGTAATCCTAGGCAAACTTCACTTTTTGCTTATTTTTCATTATAATTAAATGATAACTTTTCAAAAAACGAAACATTGAAAGATGGTTTACTTATTATCAGACCATAATACCATCAATATTTGGAAAATGATTAAACCAAATCAATATCAATATCTCTTCTAAATTAAATTATTTCAAAAATGACTTGATGAAACTTTTATGTTCTTCTGGGGTGATTACTTATTGATTTTGAACGAGAACTCGTTTAATCCCCGTCTAGATAAGAGTATAGATGTTGAATACACGTATGCAATGGCGAAAATATTCAAATTAAAATAATATTCATAATCTTGAAAAAGATGTTATGGATTTTTAGAAGTGGGCAATCAACACAATGGCCAAAGATACATTTATTCCTACTCCTATTTATAAAAAACTAATATTGGTTCAAAATAAATAAACTCGAATAATGATTTGATTTATGCAGTTTAATGGTCAGTTTATAAAACCAAAAAATCGGTTGTCTGCTATCTCTTACCTTTGCTTATCATTAATTGATTAAATCCTAACTCTTTTCAATCACTTTTTATACAATATAATCTTTAAATAATTTATTGAATTTTAACCCAAGATCCTTTTGGATTTTTACATCATTATAACTTATAGTGAGCAGCAAGCGAGGTTATAATTTAAATGATTACTGATAAAACTTTAACTGCACGAGATCTTGATTAAGTCTATGACTGGATTGACTCGCTGGCACTCTCTAAACCCAAAAAGTATTCTCTCCTTCATTCAGAAATATTGGTCGAGATTTTTCAGATGCAACAATGATGGCATAAGTTATTCATCAGCAATTTCCTAAGCTCATCGAACTGCATAATTACCCTCCGACTAATGCCTTAAAATCAAAACTCGCCAATTGGACCACTCTCAATAGTAATCCACATTTGACATAGACAAAGTTTTAACTCGCTTAGGAATAGGTCTCTCGCCATAAGACTGCCGTAGACTCAGTTCTAGTACCCCTTTAGCGATAGAGCCACTTCTTCATGAGTATAAAAGTATCGTAGATGAAAATCATAAGGAAGCAAACGAAGAATAACGTCGAAGGGATAATTCAGCTACTAAAGATAGAGAAAGAGATGTGCAGGGAATCGGTAGCAAGTTGTACACAGCTTCTAAAGCTTAATAATTGAAAGAAGTCTTATTCTTGTTGAAGGAAAAAATAACCTTAACGGAGCGATCAATCGAGCGGAAAGATGCTCATATTCGTGAGCTGGAAGACATCTTGCGTCAGTACGGCAATTGATATATATATATGAGATGGTTAATATCACAAAATTCAGGCGAATTTATGATATGAAACATGTTCCACTGATATAATTATTGAGAAGGATGAAGATGAAGCAATTGAATAATCATTTACGGCAGCCCCAAGGGATCATAAACCAGTAGCCACTTTTAACAACAGCTTATCTAATCAACACTTCTAAAGTCGTCAAAGGAAGTAAACTCAAAACTCAAGATTACATCAAGTTACAATTATTAAAATATCGTCACTGCTCGCCAAATTAACTCAATGCACTTCCATAACCTCCGTTTGTATTTGTCGATAAAACACGCATTTTTGAGGAAGTCAACGATGAGGATGAGTTGCGTCGCAAGATCAAAATTAGAAGAGAAAAAGAATCTCGCCAAACAAGAAAAAGAATGAAACTTTTTAACAACGCTAGAAGTTGCGAAGGAATCACAGATGATACGGATAATTTGTTTAAATGTGATCTATCGGTAGGACCAAAACCAACGACGAGCTATAGTAGTAAGCGTACCTCTTCCAGCAAAAATTACAGTTACAATCAAACCATATCTTATGATTTTACAAATTTACCATAAAAAAAGATAGAAAGAAATCTATAGTTCAGATCGGACAATCTTGGGAAAAAAAAGAATGAGTATCTGAATTCCCTTGGTATGACTGAGTAGAGAAGTCAAACTGCAAACAACACTCCTGCCGAGCCAAAGGGGGATAATGATAATTAGAGAGCGATATCGCACAAGAGAAAGCCCAATACGTATATGAGGCAATGGAAAAAATATTTTAAAGTGAAAATGGAAGTTCAAAAAGAAGAAGATTTCTTAACGCCCTTTAATTCTCAAGAGTTATCAGAATCACTCGAAAAACAAGTAAATAAGGACATTGGTCTAAAGATCAGTAACTGGAAGCAATAATCACCAAGCTTCTATTCTATGTAGCTCAGGACTGCTCAAATATAGGGATCAGCACCTCATCCCTTTTTGCAGAAACAAGGAAACAATCGTTTGAATTCAAAGTGGACCACTCCAGTATTAACGAAAAGATGACAAGGATGCTTAGCATAAAGATTATTTATTTTTTATTATTCAAATTATCATTTTCTACTGAAATGACAATTATCCCATAAGAAACAATTATATTGTAAAATTTAGTATTCCTTTATCTTTCAAAATATACATTCATAATAACTAATAGATCATAGATTCAGTTGAATTTTACAATCTCCTTCACGCTATTTATATTTACGAATGAAAAAATGATTCTTGCAAAAGCGCAAACTAGCTCGCTAATCGGGGTTCTATTTTAATAGATTTCGCATGAAGCTCTAACCCAAACCTGAAATTGTTGAAGGGTAAGCAATATGCCAGTCCCATTTCATGCTGATCTGAGCCCCTTTTTTCCTCCAGGTTGCAATCTAATCTTTTAAGGGAGCCTCACCTGTCAGTAGTTCATAAGTTAAAATTCCAAGACTCCAAAGGTCCACTTTACTTGTATATTTACCCTTGTCCTTCATTTCAGGAGAAACATAGTCTAAAGTTCCACAGAATGTTGTTTTAAGAGCCTTGCTATCGAATTCTCCAGCCCACCCAAAATCGCATAATTTTGCTGTATTCTAAATTAATTCAGATTTACCTCAAAGGCCATGACTATATTTTATGGTTTGATATCCCTGTGAACAATATTTCGATCATGCATATATTGTATGGCGTCTATGACTTGTTCGATAATTCTTGTGACATACTCTTCTTTACTTTTCAATCTATCCATAAGTTGCCCTCCCTCGATATATTCCATCAGTAAAAAAACATGGTACTCATCGCAAAAATGGCCGTAAAGTTTGATGATATTGGGATGGTCCATCATATATAGAATTTTCAATTCTAGAAGAAACTGGGACTACATTTTGTACTCCCTTATCGTTGATTTGAAAACTTTTTTCAAGGCAAAAATCCCTCCAGTAATTTTGTGTCTGCAAACGTAAACCTATCCAAATTTGCCAGACCCCACACAGCGTCCTATTTCGAAATCATTTAATTTCAATTCAGCTGGCTATTCTTCTACTCTTGATTATTTAATCATCTTGACGTTGGAATTCAAAGTTTAGCAATTTCCTTCTTATGCCTCTAAAAATATTTGTGACTCAGCCACTTCTTTGATATCAGTGAATAAAGATTTTAATTTACGCGGCATGCAGGATTTCTATTCATAAAAAGCATCGCTTTGAATATGCTTGAGACTGTAAGTTTCTGTATTTGGGTGCAAACTAAAATAACTATTGTTTGAGTTATCTAAGAGACCTTGATTATGAGATTTACGAACGTATGAACTTTGATTTTATTTATTCTCTTCAATATCTCCAATTTTTTTAGTCGAAAATTCTGAAGACCCTTACGTTGAAGTATCATTGCATTTGCAATGATGTTTTTTGAATTTATCTTAATTAGCGTCCTTCAGTTATAGATTGAGGTTATGATTTAATAAAGCGCTATTGCTAGTCAAGTCAAGCTATTGATTGCTCTCCCCATAATCTTCTTGAAGTTTAGAAATTTTAGAGAGGAGGTCTTCAATTGAAAAATTGAGACTGTTAATTAGTTACGATTCAGTAATGGATTGATAGGGGTCCAAGATAGTCTCTGAACATTAGGAACTTGGTTCATAATTTATAGGTTCCATAGATTTAGTAGTTTATATAATTTTCTATTTCCAACCGAATACGGTTTAAATTATTTCTTTCTGCTACTTTACCTAACGATAATAATACTGATGAAGCCCGATACTAAAGACCCCAATTTTAGCTACTACCATGAGTATTGCAGACTTTTTCTAGCCAATACCGTCCTCCTCAATCAAATGCGAGAACTCTTCAATGAAAGAAATTAACTCATCACCAGATTCACCAAATTATAAAAGAAGGGCGAGGACATACAGCAAGGATAGAGAGGCGAAGATGATAGGAAAAAAAGATTTAGAAGGACGGCCGGTGAAATAGAGAGACACTATCGCTGCCCAGTCGAAAGCTGTCAACGGTCATATGGATCATAGGGATCTTTAAATCAGCACATAAAAATCAAGCATAACGAATTGTATGTTTAAATGGGTCTTGGCAACGAGTAAGATAATCATATTTATTCTGAATTACAAGAATCAGTGCTAGGATGATATTATGTCTATATTGCTAAGACTGCGTGTTATGTATTAATAAAGATCAAAAGATAGCATTCAGGCTGCTTATTGTTATTATGCTATATTTTGTAGTATTTTCAAAACTTCAAATTTTTCTAAAAAATTATAGAAGTTTACTATTTTAAGGAGCTATCAATAATTAATATCAATCAACTCCTGTATAATTCTATAGTGATGACTGAAATTTTTCAATGCCTATTGCAAATTCAGCGGAGTATCCTTTGGCAAGGGTATTATACGCCTAATTTTATTTGAGTCGAATTAAATTGGCTGCATCGCAGTTCAATGGAGAATCAGCATTCGGATTTTGCATTAAATAAAGCAAAGCTCTACAGAGAGCCTAAAGGGTCCAAGTGGGGCTCCACTAAGTTTTGATAATATCAAGGCATACCTATCCAGTTAAAAAGTGAATGTTGGGATGAAATATCTTAGTTTTGAAATATATTTTAGGAGGAAGGATGGGATATTCCGAAGTAAGACTGATTTTAACCAAGAATAAGTGATTTGCATAGGGAGTATCGCTCGGTCCTTGAATGAATGCTTCCCATGCCAAGAGATCGTTCTCATTGTACATGAGTAAAAATTAGTTGAACTTCTTCTTTGATGCTTCTATAGCTTATTTCATGAGTCTTTGCTTATACATCCCAGCTAACACTGATTTATCCAATTATAAATACAATCAAAGCGAATAATAATTTCGAATTATCAAGTTGCGGATTTTTAATAAATCCTCGTTCTGTATTGATGGCATTATTTTGGGTACTAACAAAATAGCTATGATTTTCTATTGGTGGTGACTGTATCGTTAATATTTCAATAAATGAAAAAAAATAAAAATATACAAAAACGACCGCAATCTCCCAGAAACACTGTCCAATGTGTTTCAAATTTGCAGCCTCTTACATCTCAGAGAAGCAAGACAAATTCGCAGCAGTTACTTAAAAAATACAAGCAAAACATCCAAACTGATATCAGTAAACAATCAAACATTCCAAGCAAATATCGCATTGTTACCGAACCTATTGATGACCGGATGATGCATCTCACTCAATCGTATGCCAGGCTGTCTCGATCAAAGAAAAAAGATGTGAAATTTGAATCGCAGCATAACAGCATTAAGGTTAAACAAAAAACATTGTCGAATTAAAAATACCAGCCCGTTTCTCAGCATTTATGTTCTGGCTGCCTTGGGTATGGATTTCCTTATTTTTAGTTACCAAAAAGAAATTAGTTTTCTAAAGTAATAATTACGGAATATCGTACTTTTAAAGAATTAGTGGAAAAATGGTGAACTAATTCTCGAAGATTTTAGCAAATAAGAGGAGACCAATCAGGAGCAATCAATATAAAAACATATTCATTCAATTGTGTCGTAAATTCGTTTGCATTTTTATGATTTGATGAAAGACATCGAAGTACTAACATAGATAGATTATGCAAAACTTCTGGCCTTTGACGTATGTCTTTGTCAATGAAGTTGATAAACAATTAAATGGTGATTTCTTCATCTGATTAAGAAAAATAGATTAAAAATCTGTTGAACCAACTGAAGCAGCAAGCAAATGTAATTTAAGTCTAAAGTTAGGGTATGATCACAGTTTGGGATTTCGATTAGTAAAGCAACAGCTAAAGTTTAAGGGTTGCGATGAGGAATGTTAAAATTAATTATATGCACTGCATCAGGGAAAATCTTGAGCTTAGGACCATGCTATCTCTATATAAGCGTGAGGGAAAATCAAGTTATTAGTAAATTAAAAAGGTGGTAAACGACGTTATAAACAATTTGAAGAATTGAATGTATTTGCAAATTGTTAATGTTGCCATATCTGATGAATGTTCCTGTTTATATAGTATTTTGGTCAACTTATTTATGGTTATTTTTGAAATAAGTTATTATATCTTAAGTATGAAAGCATAGACATTCCACTTTGAGTTAAATCCGATTGTTCAAGACATTATTGATGTTTTGGATGAGGGATCAAGCATTAAGGGGTCTATTTAATTGGAAATTAAATATGCCTTTCTCAAAAAATGTACCAGTCAAGCATAATATAAATCTTTAGTCGCTTCTTCCCATTCGAAGCCTATTATTATTACCAGAAGAAAAGACAGCAAGAATTATAGGATTAACGCTAAAAGTGAATAATGGCAATTTGACAATGCTTGCGAGAGATTGAAACAGATCGAGAAAAAATCAAACAGTAAATCTGAATAATCCTATTAATTTTGTTTGAATATCAGTGAAGTGAGATTGATTTACGACTGTAGTCTTTAGAAATGGAAGAATTACAACAAAAGGCAACTTTTTGAACGCCAGCAAAATGTGTTGAGCAAGAATACTCTCTTTAGAATTGATATGTCTTAAAAATAAGAGGAAGGAGTTGATTTGGATAGAATTAATACTGTCTTGAACAAAGAAAGAGATGAGTTAAATGTGATGAGATTCAAGCATATCTTTTAGCACAGGATACATAAATACTATACTATTTTTTGTTAAATAGTCTACGAAACAGAGGATCAAAATTAATTTGAGAGGATGCGATCCATCATCATGGAGAAGGAGAATATTGCTGAAGAAATTAAGGCAACTATGAAAGTCGAAGAGAAAAAAGATAAAAACATTAAATACGAAATGGAACTCAGGTTTACTCATTAAGGAGTTAAATTTATGAAGGACTGTGATGAGATTGATCTGCAGGTCCTATTTTCTAAAGCATTTGATTTTTTCAGAGATCTCAGCATGAAAGCAGAAATTTCAGAAGAACAGCTTTCAACAATGATGAATGGACTAAATTTAGGGGAATAAAAAAAGGAATAAAAATAACAGAAATCATTAAAGAGAGAGGACTGCCGTTAATTTATCTCCTCAATTAAGGGCAATAAAAAGATGCAATAGTTATGATAGTATTCCCGATTATTATATAATCAAATATAAATTTACAAAACTCATATGGGGAACAGCGCATGCTTACCTGAGATTGATGAGACTATCATGGACGATTTCGATCCAGTTTTATCTACCTTCGCAAGCATAACGGAAAGCATCACGATCAAGGAATAGCATAATGTTTTGCTCGAGAAGATTAGTATACTATTCATTATGAAGAAAAACGATTTAAGATAGTTGATAGCAGAACTAACCCTAATTTAAAATGGTATGAAACTCTTAAATTTAACCTTTACCTTTATGGAAATGTCATAAGGGACAGACCTACCGGCTAATGCTTTTTTTATATCAAAGACTAAACCAATAAAAATACACCCATTTTGATCGCTACCACTGTGAACAAGTATTATGTATACTCAGATACAACTCTTATTCTGTATCAGGATAATATCATTTACTATGGATCTATAAAAAATAGCTCAGCCTATCTTCCTCGTGCGGAAGGAAACGGGATAATGATATCCAGATAATTTATTTACCAAGGCTAATTTAAAAATGGTTATCCTCATGGTTTAGGAAACTACCGATCTAAAAACGTGTAATTTGTAGGTGAGTTTAAAAATGGTGAGCCGAGTGGAAGATGTATACAAAAATCCTCTAAATAGTTATTTATCGGAACAATTTCCGAAGCAAGACAAAAGGTCGGTTTCAAGATCGGGATAAACAATGAAAAGATTGAGTTGAAAAGATAACTGCGGTAAGAGTCCGATAATCGAATATCCTTAAGATCACACTTGAAAAAGTGAATGGGTTCATTGTATTTATCGTTTTTTGGATATTTGTATTAAATTGTTAATTGAGGCAACAGTTATGATATTTTATCGGACTTATTAATCTAAACAATCCTAAAATATTGCATCCATCAATTCTTTCTCCATGATTCTATTTTTTCCAAACCTGAAAAATGACCGAATATTTCTCTTTGACCTTTCCATACTGAGGAGGAACAAGCCTATTTATTTTAAAATTCAATTATTGTGTTTGCATTCATGTTTCATAATAATAAATCATATTTCTTCATATTGGTTATTATTGGATAGAATATCACAGGTCAAGATCAATTACTTCTTCAATATTTTCCTCTTCTATGTCTTTTTGAGGCTTTATCTTTCTGCGCTTCTTTTCGGCTTTAACCAGAAATTTAGATTAATCTTTTTCCTGAATTTTAGAGATATCAGGTTGCTATTGATTTTTCTAGTCGTCCAAAGAACCAAACAATATTTAATCAGCATTTTATTCGAATTCTTCAGGCCTCGATGGTTTCTTACTGCGTTTCTTTTTACTCGCTTTCATCGTTGATTCTTCCTCTTGTCTTGGCTAATTTCTTGTGAATTTTGAATAATCTTATAGGGCTATTTATTCCTCAAGAGTTTCTTAATTTCTTTGCATTAATTTCTTCTTTAGCTTTCGTTTCTTTTATGTTGGGTATAGGTTTTCTGTCGATCCTGCGACAATATCTCTGTCTTTATGTTACTCATTATTTGATTCTCTCCAATTGTAATCGCCTTCTTCTTAAATCTTTTCTGGTTCTAAAATATTTCTTTTTTTCTTTATTTTGTTGTTACCTCCGAACTAAGCAAATGAAGCACTCCTTCTTGGATCTTCCTCTATAGGTTATTAAACAAGCTAGTTGTTTTATGGAAGGATTATCTCTTCTGTTTTCTCCATAGCTGGTGATTTAATTATAG
>Ga0302188_10000830_pt1 | contig 25340 bp, 12 predicted proteins | sample II_Bog_E2_1_FD_198783 | JGI IMG/M metagenome (GOLD analysis project Ga0302188, IMG submission 198783) | Peat permafrost microbial communities from Stordalen Mire near Abisko, Sweden - II_Bog_E2_1 | ecosystem: Environmental > Terrestrial > Soil > Wetlands > Peat | place: Sweden: Abisko...
CCCCAACCCCAACCCCAACCCCAACCCCAACCCCAACCCCAACCCCAACCCCAACCCCAACCCCAACCCCAACCCCAACCCCAACCCCAACCCCAACCCCAACCCCAACCCCAACCCCTGTCTTTTAATAAGATATATGAATTTATTAAATAAATATCAGATATGAAGATATTCGCTGAATAGACACATTTGATTTATTTTGTGCGCTCAGTATAGCATCAGAAATAGTTCTTTGAGTATTATGTTCGAAAGACAAAATCAATATAGTATGTCACTCATTGCTCTATTTTGATATTAGAATGGATGACGAGCAGTCGCCGCGAAGACTCATCAAACGCAAGCCCATAGGGAGTAAACCACTCAATAAATTAAATCATCAACGCAAAAGCACTACTTCTTTCTCCCCCTTTCAGCCAACCTCAAACGAGTAGAGAAAACTCTTAATCGATGTGCGTGATGTGTAAAAGAATATTGGCCTTAAGATAAACGAGCAAAACATTTCCCTGATTGCAAAGAAGCAAGAAATGTCTTTCATTAGTAATAGGCAGGATCATAGTATGGATAGTTTTGATAAGATGATCATGGGAGTAGATGAAGAGCTGGATATTGAAGAGGAAAATACTTCCAATTCTAAGGAGCAGGAACCCAATTATTCTCTTCTTTATCAGGAATTTCAACGTCTGATCAAAAGCGAAAAGTTTTTTAAAAATGATGTCTCGTCCGCTGAAATTGAACAATAGAGCGATAGTATCTTGCAGGAGGAAATATCGCAAGGGGAGGAAGAGAAATCCAAGGAAATTTCATTTGATCTGAATGCTAAAAGTCTCATCCTCCAAAAGCCCCTTAAAGACAAGAATGAAGATGTTAAAGTTATTCGAAAGCATAAGAGTAGCTCGACACAGAACAGCGTCACTGATCCGAATATCAGTTTGAGATTAGCAGGCGCTAGTCTTTCAGAGATTCATTAAGAATAAATACAGCATAATTCGAGCATAAGCAGAATGGATCCTATTTAGGAGGAGTTTATTGATTTTGTGAGCAAGAACAATGAGGCGAGCAAAATTAATATCAGCAAGATTGAAAAGAATAATGAAGGTATTAAGGAGAAGAAAGTTAAGTTTAAAAATGAACTTAACACGAGTCTTAAGGCAGAGGTGGAACAGGATGAAGTCGTTGCCATGCTTGAGAATGAGTTAGGCAGTCGCAGGGACAATCTTATTGGTTAGGAGTCATTACTTGAAGATCAGGCTTCAATTTCCAAAATCAAACATTAAAAGGAGGACTACTAAAAGGAAAACTACAATCAAATTCTTCGTGAACTGGACTAGAATGAGGATAACAAGAAATTGGATAACAGTAATGCAGCACACAATCTGTAACTGATCCTCAACAAGCGGTAAGAGTGGATTAACAGCCGAAAGGATAAATCAGTCAAATGGCGACAGCATGAGCTTCAGCTGCTGGCCAAAATAAAGTAAATAGCATATAATCCTTACATTTAATTTAGTGATGAGGAATAATCACCCTTATAGGACTGAATATACCCTCATTACAAAGAAATGGAGTTAGAATCAACATTCTTGATAGAATTATTCCATTAAATATTTGTAAAATCATAAGCAATTAAAATTATTTAAGACCCAACATCAGTCCATTCATCGATAGCAGACATTCGATAATTTCTAATTATATATACATTATCAAGATCTCTTAGAATTTAGGTTGTTTGAATCAGCTTCTTATTTTTTGTTTAAAATCTATACAATGCTTTATCCTTAGGGTTAAGCATTTTTCACCTACGCTTAAGACACTTCCTTTTCAATATTGGTGATAATCGCGTTTAAATTTGTAGAAGATTATACCTACTATTTTTATCTATTGGGCTATGAAATATGAATTTTTGGGGGAGAATAGTGTTGGTCAATAGCAATTGCTTATTTTTCTTTTACGGATAAACTTTACTATAATTTTACATCATTATCTTTAACTTTAATAAGATGTTCGTGCAGTCCCTAATTCTCTGTAATGAGATTAGCCATTTCACTTTATTTTCGCTTTTTGATTTCTCCACTTTTGGTGGATTTAATTGCACGATACTTCTATTGCAGCATGTTGTTCACTTCCTTATTTTTAAACTGCTGCAGATACAAGTTATATGCTTAACGATATCCGTACACGAGTATAGATGATCCTAGTGACACAGATGAAAATTTAAGTTCAGTATTATTTGCTGGGACAATAAAAGATCTTTTCATCTATTGTTCAACGAGATTTAGATGCAGAGCTGATGCTTCCATCGATTGGCACTTCTCAATCGCAGACTTGAGATCAGTATTATGTTTGAGTATACTGTCTTTTTGCTTCTGATAGGTATAATTTAAAGTAAAGTTGATTACTAAGGCAGCCACCACAACTCCTAAAATAATATACCTTTCCCAATCATACACTGTGGACAGAAAATATCCAAAAGACACGCACAATAGAAAAAGGACAATGTAAGTCTTTTGCACTTTTAATTATAATTCTATCGAGAGGTAGTGTTGTATCTTATAGTGCTTGTACAGATTTCTTTTGTCTATCCAGTAAATTAATATCAAGGTTATCATAAAGAATATTAACAGATATGGCAGCTAGAATACGTAAAATGAGTTGAAAGCCCAAATATTAAATGCCACCATTAGCTTAAATTCAACTGGAAAGGAAGGATGAGTTAACTCCTCGTGCAATCTCTGCTGGCAATAATTATTAGCTAGTGATGCCTGTCCCATCAGCTTCTATTTGCGAGTGTTGAAAAATCGATAGCCAAGGTCTATTACTGCCATTAGTAAGCTCATAATGCAGAACACTAAAACTGTGGAAAAGAATACCCCAAGTTTCGTATTTTTAGATATTGAAGATACAAATTCGTAGAAAACAGCCGGAGTAAGCAGGTAAAAGAAAAAATGAAAAACAACTGTGGTCATCACCATGAAATAGGATTCAGCCAATTTAGAACTGGGCATACGTCTACTCATCAGCTTGCTGATAATTGCTCTGTAAACGTTTGCCAATATTATTATGGCAACCGAAATTAGAATGCCAAGACCAGTACCAAGACCAGGATCTTAAACTTTTTCCTAATCGATTTTGATCATTGGAAAGTAAAAAAGAGCGAAGGAGACTAACATGAAGCCAATTCCTATCGCTGTGGTCTACATTCTAACTTTTTGTTTATGAGTCGACGATTCTCCTATATATTTCCAATATATTTCCTGTGGCTCCGACAGTCTTTCAGAGTAGTAGCCAATAGGATCGCTTTTCATGCCCAGTATTTTACTCATGTAGTGAGCAAATTTACTGAACTCGTTCATTTTCAGGTATAAGTGCACTAATTCCTTGTCCTAGATAGTGTTGAAAACCACCAACACCTTCTTTGTATTTTTGGTAAGATTATCGCTAAGACTCTACAGCCTATCATGCAACTCTGTATACTCCTACTCTTTCTTTCTTAACTAAGCTATGTCCTTCTAATTGCTGTCGAAATTAACCATCTCCTCAAACTTTTTAATCTAAAAATACAAATCAAATAATCTTTTGAACGTGTTGTCGTACTCACAAGTTTTATGAAGATAAAATATCTCACAAACTTACAATTTCGGTAAAACCATTTTCAACTCCTCCTTCAAATCTTACAGCTGATAGTAGGGCGGCACATTCTTTATGAGAAGTGAGAACCTACTGAACAATTTTTAATCCAAACTGATTTTGTCTTTATTAATAAGCTGTAGGAATATTTTTATAAAAATTGTTGCCACCACCAAAATGATATAAGTCGCAACTTGTAGGATTTACAGAACTAGGGCTTCAGTTTAATGATTACTAGATTGTAGATGGTCGAAGAGAATGCGACTATCACAAAATTGGAGTGCTCCAGAATGAGTGCATGCATCGCTAGTACCCACTAAAGTGGGGCACACTTTCTCAAGCACATAAATATTGAATACAACCTTCACCACTGTCAATATCGCGAAGACTATGATAAACAGCAGCAAAAGATAGAAGTATCCAGGCACGCCTCCTCCATAGTTTTTAAAGTCTTTGGTGATGTCCCGAGTTGGCCATTTGCTGTTTTCCAACTTCTCTAAACGCTGACAGCAACGACAGCGATAGCCCTATGGATTATCAATGCCAGGTTTGCAGCAGTTATAGTGCTCTGTTGCTATCGCCATGCTTGGGGGCCATTGAAGAGGGTCGTAATCAAAATTGTCTTCCATATGTTGATGATTATATCACAGATTAGACGTCTATCAATTCTGATGAACAGATATTCTAAACATTCGATATCCAAGATGAGAATAAATTTGGTCTTTGGCCTTCTTAACTATTTTATTTATCTGAGAGGACATGACTGATTTTCTAAATTTTAAGAAAAACATCATTGGGCTCTGTTCATAAAATTTTACATCATAAGGAGCAAATGAGCAAACAATCAAGAATACACTAAGCCAAATCAATCATTTATATTAGCGAGTGGATGTGCTGCTCTCTTCATATTTGAGAAAAGAAGAGAATCCCATGGGCTGGTTAATCACCACTCTGAATCTGGCTGTTACTGGATGATGATCACTGCCTGTGATTGGTAAATCTTGATACTGCAAGCATTCACACTCATGGTAGTGTTCTTTGTTGGCCCAATACAAGATACGATCACACCACGAAGGATTTCTGCTCTTTTCATCAGTATATTATCCTGTAGATTTGTCCAATTTATAGGTGGGCAAAAATTAAATTTAACTCTCTTCATAAGAAGGCAAGGGATTGGGTGCGCTCGGATCTTTCCTCTGTAGGCTTAACTGATCGCCTTCCATTAATCTGTTGATAATCTCTTTTTTTCTTTATGGATCAGCTTTACATTTTTGAATCACCTCCTTAATTTCTTTAAATTCCCCATTGATGCGGAAGTTTAAATCTCCAAAAAAGAATTTGTAATCGCTCTTCTCAATCTCAATTTAATTTTGTACGCCTACTTTGCTTTGCTGGAAGGATTTCTTGTGGATTTGAATGAAGTCATCGACTCTCTCCTTTGATTTAGAGAAACCTGCTGAAAGGTGCGCACATACAAAACAGAATGAAGTTTCGAACAACTTGACTCTAAGCACAACAGCACCCTTATTACCAAACTGCCCACCCATGCCTGTCTTCACTGTATCGCGCTGCACTGACTTAATGGCATGCTTCCAGTTATCGCTGACGAACATTATAATCATTAGTCCCACCATCTCCACCTTTTGCACAAAAATCTTTTTGTCGGGTCTGGCATTGAGCAACTTCTATAGTGTCTTCCCCCATTTGACTGAGATAGAACTCTCTTCTTCGTTGTTAGTTACAACATTATTGGTACTGAGTTAGATCATCTCTTGCACTCCGAACACAACTAAATCTGCCCCATCGCATGCGGCTACCATTTTGTCTAGATTAGTCATCTTGTCAGGATCAGTCGCATTCACGTTCCAGGAAGCAATGCAGATGTGTAACTATGCGCTTTGCTTATTTCTAAGCATTGAATCTCTCCGATAATATTTGTGATAGAGAATGATATCTAGTGATTTTTGTTTGATCTCATCGATAAACTTCTGATTGTAGAGACGTTGTAGGGATATGAAGGAGTCTTCAAGGTCATCCAAAAATTTATTCTTCTTCCCGTTGGTGGCTCGACTGCCAGCATATATCATGCTCTCGAAATCAGCCTTCTCCTACCAAAGGTTGCGAAAATTGAGAAGCAAAGCTGAAAGCATGTTGTCTTCTGCAAACAACAACTCTTTTAAGTTGGCATTAACCATCCGCTCTGATAAGATTTTTTCCTTAAAAAGCTGATCTGCGAGCGTATAGTAAAACAGGACCTGCATGAACTTATTTGTTCGGGAGAGACAGTCCAAACAATTGATTCTAAATACGCCTGTCTGATATTAATGCACCTCTTTGCGAAGAGAATCGTAGCGAAATAAACCAAATTATCTAAGAAATGGCTCTAAAGTGTTGGTCATATTAAATATTTACTGGTATGACCTACTCTTTAATAACTGGTTTATGTCCATGTATATATAGCGAAGAAAATTGTTAAGGGATAAAGAGTTTTCTGCCACCAACTGTTCATATGCCTGCAAAAGTAGATTCTAACTCTATTTCTTTTGCTATAAAAGGTTTACAATCAGAATTAATTCGAATTATTCTCGAATGTTGGAGAGATGCTCCAAAAATGGCAGAGTAGTTAATTCCTTGTTTCTGGTGAGTTTAATTTTGTCAGTTTGCGATTTCTGCTACCAAAAGAGAGGCACACTACCTGAGAGGCTGACAAAACTTGATATTTCATTGCCCAACACTATAATCTGCTACGTTTCTATGAATTGAGAGCACTTGCTATTTTCGTCAATGCCACGATTATAAAAACGAGTGCCGCTGCGATACTTAGATCTGCGAGAAATAAGATAGTAGCCTAGGAGATGATGACCCATAGCTAACTCGAATCCTCCGTAATGTCCTTGAATTATTGGTATAAACCACTATTAGAAGATTGATCCTTTCATCATTGCTCTGATCATATCATAGTTCCAAAAGTATGCGTCTCTTGACTTTCGTTTATCTCCTGTGTACTGTTTCTGACAGGATAGAGTAAGGTCTCTATCAAAGGAAAAGTAGAAGCTGAAGTTGAAGATTTCCTACCTTATCAATTCCTTACTGTTTTCATTGTATTGAAGATTTCACGTTCGCGATTGCTAACTATTTTGTTGTACTCCACAAAGTTTATGGACGCAATTTGATAAACACCAGCGTGATGAGGAGGGAAGGCTGCTTGCAAATAAACGTTCTCCACGTAAAGCAAAAAATTGTATTTTTCGATTTCGACCACCCCCAAAATGAGACTGGCGTATTTGATAGTATATTCTCCCGAGAACGCGTACTGCTTAGCGATATCTACTTGAGGGAGACGTACTCTCGAAACGAATTTAATTATTCTGTTTATTGATGAAAATTTGAGTTTTGAAATTGGCCAGAAGCGGAATGATCTAGGTCAAACAAGATCTACTTGAATATACTGAGAGGAATAAACTATCTTGAAGCGCCTTAGATTCTCTTGATTCTCACTCATGCAGAGATTATATGGAATATTATTTATGTGGCAGATAATTCAAATTATCTATCATTGAACCTTTTTCAAAAAAGTGAGCAAATCTAGCGGTTTCCTCTGTCCATACTAGGAACTAAATGTCTGGAAGTGAAATGACTATCTTACCCTAAGCTTTTTAATATAATAAATAAATTTGGCAATATATGCTATTCTACTATATTATTTAGATGACAAAAGTTTTGTACGAAGATAAACAGATCACCCTCTACCAAGAAATGATAGTGATCAACAAATACTACTTTCCTCTGGCGACATCTAAGACTATTCTAATTGATGAGATTGACAGGCTTACTCTTTAGAATGCGGAAGGAGTATAGCATTATTGGGGATTTTGCATGAAGTATCTTAACAATTGGTTTCCTTTCGATTGTGAGAGGAAGAATAAAAAGAATTTTATATAGTTTAAGCTCAAAAATTAGAGAATTAGGCCTTCAATTACCCCAGACGATCCCGACAAGGTTTTCTGGATTATGTGGCTTAATTATACTCCCGAAGGTAAAAAGTATATGAGCTAGCAAAAACAAAAAGTTGATCAAAATCCAGAAGCAACATCAACAATGCTAAATGTATAAGCTTTGGGTGATTATCCCTAAAAAATATAAAAAATGAACCCTAGCTAAAAATAACTGGAAAAGATCTAACACGAGGGTGTCACCATTGAAAATTTCGAACAACTTGCTTCCTGATAGTTTGGTGTGCTATTTTGTTGAATGTTATCAAAAATAAACATAGTTCTATTTACTGAACTGATTATTGTAATATTAAATAATAGTTTTGAGTTATCCTCCAAATTTAATATGACTCGTTATCGAGGATAGAAAAGTATAAAATGAATAAATTGAGACGCGATGCCTCTTCACTCTTCACCTCCTTAATGTAGGTAATTCTTTTTCCAATAACAGTCGTTTTAGAATTATTTCTCATCATCTACGTTATTTGAAAGGTACAAAAATTATATAATCCCTCGCAACGACAATCGTAATAACTGGTTTACTCTGAAGGCATTTTTATTGGCCAACTTGCGCACTTCACCAACGGGTCGTTCAAAGGATTATTAATTGGGACAATTTCAACATAGAGCAAGCCAGCTTTGAGAAGAATATCCTTAATTTCGCTCTCTTCTTCAGCTATAATGACAGGTCCAACTTGTTACTTCTACATTGCTGATGAACAATCCATCTAATCCTCCTCAAATTCCTTGTCGTGATCTTTGGGAAGAAGATGTACGCTGGAATAAACAGGAAATTATTCTTAGATTGGCTATGAATCGGACTGATACCCTCTCTCGATAAAAGTCTTTTTATTTTCAGATTATATTAACTTTGTCGTTTTTACCTTTTTATTCTGTTTTCTTTATTTCATTCTTTTGAATTATATTATCATACTGCATTATACAATTCATTCTTTAATATAGTCTCTTGAATAGTCATCAGCTTAACTTTTGCATTTACTGCCAAACTAATAATTGCTAACTTTATCAGAGGTATACTATTCGATAAATATTTACATCATCAAATCGAAGCAGAGTGACTTCACTGGAAATCAAAAATATTGCTGAATGGATAGCTGTCCTTCTCGTGGTATAGACTTATTTATCCGATGTCCAAGTGATGTGGCTCTTCTAACATGTTTGCCGTGTTGAAATCAATCTCTTCCTCCTTTTGTTATTCAACAGCATTCGCCCTCGCTGGTGCTTCTGGCTTTGTTTTCGATTTGGATTCAGCCTTATCAACTTTCTCCGCTTTTTGTGAATGACTTTTCTTTCTCTCCTTGATCTCAAGAACAGGGAAAGTAACTGTCTGCTGTTAGATCATTTCATTCATAGTTGCCAATTTTTAAGGGCAAGAAACTCTATTGAGCTCCATATCTTCTGAAATTGGTTCTGTCTATACACAATTGTAGTGATGAGTCCTAAGATTATGAATAATCGTGACAAAATTTAGGTACTTTTTCTCCATTTTCTGGTGGTGGCTTCGGCATTGCTCAGCCTGTCTAGTTCCAATAAACAGCTCCATTGTCTTGAAGATCTTGTCCATGCGGCGCATATGACGATTGACAAAGTGTCGGTAGTGTATTTCTAAAAACCAATGATATTTTTTATTCTAGTCGGTGGACCAATGCCCACGGTTCATGTTTTTGCACTATTAGGAGGCAATGCGACTACGCCGATTGCTTTTGGGAGTTGGGGGTTAAGGGGATTGACTCAAAGGGTGAACCTAATCAGCTTGTTCCGAGCAATAAAAATCTCCCTGCTGCTCTATTTTTGGCGAGTTTCTCTGCGAGTGTGAATCTTGATCGAGGAAAAAATTCTTTTGCTCTTCCTGTTCTTACGAGGAATTGTATTAATGCAAATCTTAGCTTATCATTGCCCACTTGAGAATATTTGATTATAATGTAAGTAAACTCATTTGGATATTGGGTTTAAGAAAAATGCTGCTCTTTGGAAATATGCAACGGAATTTATGAAATTGGGAGCGAAAGATAACCTTGCCTATTGTAAAATTTCATCAGATAATTCGGAGTTGTTGAAAGTTTTAAAACTAGAGAAAGTAGAAGACTATATAATATGCAATGAGTTTGCCACAAATATAATGCCCGCCTTTTTTGAGGGCAAGATCGATGTTATGATGATTTTGATGACCTTTTGCCTTTGTTTCAATCCATTTTAATTAAAACGGAAAATCAGAGGATCTCTACATTTAAAAATAACTCTGTCCGATTTTACCAAAGCTAAAAACATCTAAATTTAGGTCTTGAACATAAAATCCACCTCTAAATTATGTTTAATTGACCAAAGAAAAAAATGATTGGAAAAGGAAATAAATTATTAGATAACGACGCAGATATCACCACGGTGGTAATAGTCAGCCTTATTCGCATTTTAGTGGTTGGCATTCGAATTTATGCTAATTATTTTTATAATAATGTTGAGACTAACTTCGAGATCATTGTTCAAACAGCTACAAAATAGCTGCAGCTATCGCATTCGAGACTGGAAACTGCCTGCTTCTGAAGTAGACAGCGCTGGGCTAATGGGATACTTCGATAGTAGACATGAAACCTACTTAACTTTGTCCCAAAAATTATCAGAAATAACTCCAACCAGCCTCTATAACGGTCTTGACGAGTGGTCAAGAGAATTATTAGTCACGTTATCAGTCGATCTAGGTTGTAACTTTGCGACATCCATTATCATTGCTACTTTTGCAATTAAAACTCTCTTTCTGTAACTCTCATTTCATGCAGTATCCCAACCCTCCAAGCACAGATTCAAGGACTGCGTATGAAATAAATTAGATCATTATCAGATATCTATAAAGATAGAATGAAAACTGCACAGATGACAAATAATAAGATACTCATGGCACAAGCCAGCTATGAATTCAAAACAGGCATGAAAAAGCGGGGAATTAACACTCTAATTCCCATGGTCAACATGCTACAAATCCCTCTTCTTGTTACTTGGTTCTTATCGCTTCGTTATATGAGTAATCTTCCTGAAGTGTATCCTCAACTTCTCAACTAAGGGTTTCTATGGTTTACCGACCTGTCAACCTATGACCCTTATTTTGTTTTGCCCGTTTTGGCTGCTTGCTGCACATCACTTTCTATTGCCCGTTCTCCGAACTTGAGTCGAAATAATATGAGTATGCCATTTTTGGCTCCATATGTTAAATATTTCAAGTATTTTTATTTATATTTAGGTATATTCCATTTCTGTCATTGGCCTTCACTGGATTTTTCCCTTCTTCCATAACTCTGTATTGGTTCTCGCTGTCGGCTTATCAACTCATGGTTACTCAAATGATGTATTCAACATTTATCCAAAAAAAATTCGGTCTCATTGGTGAAGACAGGAAAAAGAAGGTAAAATTTGATGAGGCAATATTTGTTGAAGAAAAGCAAACAAGCTAACAGATTATGAAGGCTGCAAGCAAACCATAACTGATAATCGATTAAATAAAGAAAAAAAACGAAGAAGCCATTAACTTGCAAGTGAGTGAAGTAAAGGTATCGTCCAAACGGACGAGTAAGAAAAAAAGAAGCGATGATGTTGTCTGAATGTTTGCTCATAGTTACCTTCTTTTAAAGTCAGTATTATTTAACAGCATTTATTATTTCATCAAAATAAATAAATAGAATCAGTTAACTGGAAGTCATCGCTTTTTGGGGGGCAATCTTTTATTTTCAGTTCTTTCTGAAGGTAAATTAGTAGGTTAATCCATATCCTGTGATTTTCTTAGGAAACCTTGACTAAAATCTCTGAAGATAGCAGGACTTGAACCAAGAGATTCATTGTTTTCTCTGTTTTCCATCTTATCGTGTGAGTCAAAAGTGCCCTCTTAGTAGTTAAAGAAGTTGTGGCATTCAGTTGTAACTCTAGATATATTTTCGTTGCAGATGTTATTGACCCTGACTTTCAGTTCCTCTAGGTTATGATTGAGTGTCGCTTATGTTTATTCACCCAATCCTTCCAATATCTTTGGAAGATCTGACCCTACGCTGTTCTTCAAATCATCCTCGAAGATTGATCTGTCAAGTTAAATCAGTTTTTGCATTCTCTCAATTTCTTCGACTATGCTATTGGTGAGTATCATAAGTTGATTTTGCAAGTGTTGATTGAGGTTTTACAATTTTTTTATCTTTTCTTTACTGATCATCATGCACTTCTTGTATTTCTTCTCCCTCTCAAACAGATTCTTAATCTGAGACACGAGAAAGGCGTTGTGATCTTTTAGGTTTTAATTCTCACCCATCAGTGATTGCTATAACTCACGATAATAATCATCATTATGATGAGAGATCTCCGAAATAGAAGGGCTTACATCACTTTTTTTCAACTCTTGCTTTTTGAAGGAGAAAGCATGCTTTGAAGGATGACTGGAAGAATTAACTCCGATGCTCTTTTGCGACTTCTTTCCTTGTTATCTTTATGACGAGATTCCTGAATTCTTGCATTCGTTTCCTATCGTAAACTAGGAGAGAATTGATGAGCTGGTATGAATGGCTTCACCGCTTAGACTGTTTCTCATTTTCGAAAATATTATATTTCACAGCAATGTCAGTAAACGGAATTTATCATAAAATTTACCTTAATTTTCGATATCTTCAATTGATGTTCTAATAGTGAAAAATAAGCTACCATTTTGATGGTGAAAGACCTGTTTAAACTCAGAATTTCAACAAATAAAAAACCATACATATTAGCAATCCTTACAAATAATTAATACAATCATATTTTCTTCCTTTTTTTCTAAGGTATAATCATAGGTCTATACGTTTTTTACCATTCTACTTTGAAAAGACTCAATATTTTTTTCAACGTCATAGTTAACATCATGATTCAACTCGTATTTTGGACTATTTTGAAATGTCTTATGCCTCGACATCGAATATTTGTTAATTATTCTTTTAAGTATTGATAGGATGACATGATTTGAATGCCAACAACTTCTCAACAACTATCTTGAGGAATTTAATTATTGATAGAGAGTCTTTAACATCACCAAATTTTTGGCGGCTTGACTAAAAAACATTGCACTTCGATATGAAAATCTATTTTGATGATTCAAACGAATTAGTTTCTCATTTTTCCTAACTGAAGCTCAATCTATAAAAAATAGAAGAAAAATTAAAATAAATCAGCGTAGGCTGGAAAAATAAAAAATAGAGTGATTGATCCTTTTTAATTCTTTCTAAGAGAAATTTGATAATAACGGTAATCATTTGAACTTTATTAATCTTTTATTTTTTCTATTTTTTATTATCACTGTCTATTAAATACCATTAAAAGCAAAGAGTGCCTATCATTCAGGCCTGCTCTTTGATAAAACAATCCGAAACTATCATCTAATAATTCCACTCCCATCTAAAAGTATAATCAAAAATATTAAAAATGACGACCATCGTCCGTCATTTTATTAATTTTAGCATTGGTTTATCGTTGTCATGATTTTGATCTTATAATCGTGCCATTATCAACTAAAAATCAAATTATAGCTTATAAGGAGTAAATAGATTATAAAAGATTTAAGTTTGGAAAAGCTATCATAGAAAGCATAAATTGTTCATTATCCATTCATCTTCTTTATCATTTGAGTATATTTTTACAGATCTTATTACTCCTCGTAGAGAGAAAAAGATCTTTTACGCTTGTTAGCAGTTTACTCTTCCTCTTTATGCACTTCAGGCAGATCAATAAGTTAGGAAAAATTTTCCGCTCCCCCCATAAAGTTTTTACTGTTCTTGCTATATCTATTGATATGGTACATCAGTGAAATGAAAAATGAATCATCCTAATTTGCTCTCATCATTTAGTCTAGTACTTTGCTTGTCCGTTTCTTTTCCTCTTCTTTTAAATGTACAGTACTCACTGACGATTAGTCAGGCTTCCCTTGAGTTTTTTATCTTGTATCTTTCTTAAGGAAATGAAGAATTTCACTGGGAGTGTTAGTTGTGATGGATTAATCGCATAAAGATTGTATTAGTTACTGCTATGCTATAGATGGACTGCTCAGTCCTTTTTTCAGGTTACGCTTTCTCTATTTCTCTATCTTCTGGAGTTTGAGGAAAAACTTTTGAGCATGCGAGCGAACTTGTGATGTTGTACGGGTGTCCACACTCTCCTAAATGAGTTTCCAGTTTTTTCCATGGTTCATAAGAGCTATATTTTTTATGATGTATACCTTTAATGAACCTAGAATGCTCTTCGTTAGTCCATCGCCCTTCATACTGAGCCTCGGAGGCTGATTTTTCCTATGATTCGTGGTCCATAGTACTACGAGAAAATAATTATAATTCATAAATTTTTGACTGAGCTAATAATACCATTTGTAAAAATCATTATATGTGCATATTACCATAAACTAAATTTAATTTTTACTCTTATGACAAATTATCGATTTTAGCTTATAAATAATTATACAGGTAATATGCGATTGTTTATAATTGATTTGGCTGTAAAGATAAACTTAATTTATTTATAAGTAGTTTCCAAGAGCATAAATAGTAGGTAATTAAGCCAACTTAATTTTAAAATATTACTTTACCTTTTGATATAATAAGTATAATATGAGATTAATCACAATAAATAGTAAGGAAACTTATTATCAGGAAAAAAATATTTATTAACTGAAGAACCAGGCTGACCTCAAAACCAAAGAAAATATACATTTTCTAAATCGATCATAGTCAAAAATTAAATTCAATATTATTATACATTGTCCCGTTAACTTTTTACTTCAATTCTAAAATCTTTATTTCCATTTCATCAATAATAAAATGCAATTTAATTAGAACAATATTTCTCTTAGCTCTTATGAAACAATAAATATTTTTGAGGCAAATTTGCATTAAATCAAATGCCTATGATATCTCTTTGCAAGTTAAATTTGGTTAATAAATGCTTTATTTTTGTTTTATAGTTTGAATAAAGATTTTATCTAATTTTTAATCAATAAACCAAATCTTGTAGTCATGACAAACATCAACAAAATAAATGACAAATAAGTTCATAAGTTTACTGAAAATGCTTTGCTGAAGTTTAGACCTGTTTACTATGAGACAACCAAGAAAAAAAGCAATGACGATGAAGGGATGGTATCCAGAGTATCTTCTATCCTTTCCAATTTTTTAACCGGAAAATTCTATGGTCAGCAAAAAACTTCTTTTAGCAGTGCTCAATCCAAAAAAAATAAAATTTCCAGCAAATCCAGTGTGATAGAAAACAGTCCTGACAATAAAAACAGATCGTTTGTGCAACCTCGAGTGGACTATTTCAGTAAGACATAAGGTGACTAAATCGAGCCACATGCATAAAAAAGTAAATTTACGACTCCAAACAGAAATCAATCCCCAAATAAATTGAATAATAATTTGCAGGAAGATGTTAATAGTTTGACAATCCTATAAAAAATAACATCAGATACGTTCTTAATAGGCAATGAAAATCAAATTGATTCCATAACTATTAATGGCATTTATTCAGATGTCATCGATACTGATCTCAACTGGTCTTTGAATGTTCATAAGAAGATACATAAGTTGGCTGTTGACACCAAAAGTAAAGAATCAGTTATTTAGAATCCCTGTTAGCCTTGGAATGTGATGGTGAAATCCTCATTTACAAATATGACTCAAAACAATTAAAAGCTGAACCTGTTTTCATCATTAAAACAAGGCTTTTAGGGAAGCCTATTTTTTTGTTATTTCTAAAGGACAGTCAAATTGGAGTTTTCTATTCGACAAGCGCGACGGTTTACCAGATATAGGAAGGCAATAAAATTCGTCTTATCTTCAATAAAAAATATGGAGCCAAATAGTAATTATAGCTCTTTCAAATTCCAAAGCCATCTGAAGGCACTTTGAACATATTCTTTATGGATTCATCATCAAAGGAAAATTCTTATATTCTTTGGAGGCTCTAATTTTAGCTTAAAAATATTGCTGGCAACAGCGGAGGCTTCAAATCCTTACAAAGGATATATGATCTGCCTAAATAACTGGGAAAGTAATTTACGATAACCAATTTTTCAAAGGATATCTTTATTATAAACTTCAAGTTCTATATGTTTGCTATTAAAGACGGATACATAATAGATTATGCCAATACAAATATTCAATCGGAGGACTCTGTTCTTGTTTATCACGGAGATCACCTATTACATGTGTGCTAAACCAAACTATACATCTATAATTTCAAGATCATTGCCAACACACAACCGAACAGAATTGATATAAAGTCAATAGATTCAATTGAGATTAGTAAAGATTCAAAATATATATTCTTTGATTGTCTGGAAATGCTAAACGGCAACTTTGTTCTATTTTTCCAAATAAGCCCCAAAGTAAATCACAAATTAAAGGGAGAGATTTAGTATATAATTTCAGTTACACAAAAGATAAGTATTCAACAAAAATTAAAAGAGATATTTGCTTTCAAATCACCTGACTAACTCAAGAGAATATCTTAGAACGAGTTTTTTAAGATACAAGAGAAGTGTGATATCGCTTTTAAAATAGGTTTAAGCCGAAGACAAGTTTACCTCTAACTTTGGAACAAATCAAACAAGAGAGATATTCAAGATTACAAATACTTACTCGACACAATGGATTACGATACGATTAAATTAGAAATCGAGAAAAAGCTGAAGAAGCAAGCAATGACATTTAACTAAGTGTATAAGCTTGAACAGAGTTGCTTTGAAATGTTGAAAGCTGATTTATTCAGCCAAACCAACTGTACATCATAAGTTATTAAAAATTATATAATTTCTCATTTTCTGCTCAGAAAAATGGTATTTTTCAGAGAAATTCATCAAAAAATAAAGAGATCATAATCATAGTAAAATAAAGGCTTTTCAGTAGATATTCATACGTATAACCAATATGTTAAATTGTAGCTAAAATCTATCCTTTTAGGCTATGCATTTAAAATTTGTTTTTAAGAAAAGGACTACTCTCACGAATATAGGTTATTTATCCGTTCTTTTAAGTTTTCATTAATGCTGATATATCCCAAAGTATTGGAAGATTTAATCATTCAATGCAAAGATAAACTCATTAACTTGCTAATGATGGTGCCTTAGATACTTCCATACATTCATCAAGAGATTCCTGAAGATACAGAGACCGGATTATTTGAAGGCTTATGGGGATAAATCAATGCATAATAATGGAAATCAAATTTGCATCTCCAATAAATCTGTACAATTTATAACAAGGATTGCGTTGAAGAATTCATAAAAACAGTTTGGTTTAAAAGGAATCAATATACTCTTCATGATTTGGCTCCCTACTCTAAATAAACAATTATTGAAATTCAGCAATTTAACCAGTCAGATGCGATCTTTTACTATTTTATCGAACAAATATTTCGGCACAATAAAAAATAAGAGAGTTTAGTGGAAGTGGTTGATTTTTTAGAGGTCAACTACTCACTTCTCCCCAATCATTTGAGAGGCAAATTATTTTTATACAAAAGACTATACGATTATTTTAAATATTAAAAGTGTACGAACAGTAATTTGTCTTCTTTCAACGCCTTCCTAAAGTTAAAAGACTATGAGTTATTCAAATAATTGTTTAAACACGAAAAGATCAAGAAAGGATGTTTGCTGAAGGATGCCAAAAAGATATACAGTTCCATCTAAAAAGGCAATACTTTGTATAATTAAGCCTTATTCAACTATTTCACTTCGGACATCTCATAAATATCAGACCTGAAATATATTTTGAATCGATTAAACAATTAAAAAAGATAGTTTCATATCGAAAATTAAGGAATTTACGGAGTGTTAATCAAAGCAATGCAAATCAAACTAAAATTAGGGAGTTAAAATGACGTTCCATTCGAGGAGGTTATGATTTATGTCGAAAACATTCCTTTTTCCAAAAACAACCCAATAATATAGGATTTAAATACAATTCAAATCATTGGATAGTTTTCGGACACATTTCAAAAGATGAAACTCAATATGTCATTCTTATAAATTATAGAAAAATGTGAAGATGTTCTTACTGCCATTATCGCCTATGAAATAAAGGACAAGCAAGTGTTACAAATTCAAAACATCTAAGACTTAAAAAATGTGACATATATCATCTTAGCTGAGGTCCAAACCATCAAATAGAAAATATACAAAGACAAGCTGAACAATTTAGCTTACTTTATTTATGTCTCACGGCTAATGTAGGAAAAATAATTAATTCAATCTGCTAAATAAATACTAGAGGACAATTTTCTTTTAGAATATTACTCAGTTGATTAGAAGATTATTGAAAATTTAGTTATCTATATGTATCGATGGAAATTGAGCAAAGAGCCCATTTTTATTAAAAATTAGGATTATCTTTATGAGTTAATCACTCTCCTGCCTGAAGACAATATTTATAAGATGTATTTTTAGGCAGAGATAGAGTTTTCAGTTATGTTGTCAACCCCCGAACATCCCATCTAATTTAAAGGCGTTCAAATTGGTTAAAATTAAAATGAGAGTCACTAAGTATAAAATAATAATATAATAACCATGGATTATATCAGGACCATTGTCAACCGCCTTTCAGCTGACTTTATATCCAACTTAGACATTAACAGAATGTATGAACTGATTAAAACTATGCAAGAGCTCTGCCTGACCGAATAAAATTTTATAACAATAACCAATTTAGTGGACATATATGAAGTTATTATCTTTCGATTAATTAATCTAAATTGTATTAGAGTTGTCGTCCCCAAAATCAGAACATTGATTGAACTTTATGGAGAATAATAAAACTATTCGATTGTATTTTGTTACATAGTGCTCAATATTCTCATGGGAGAATTAACAGAGAATCATAAAAAGAATATGTCTAAAATCGCTTTTCATACCTTTAACTGTCCGCTGCAATTATTGTAAATCATTTAAAAACGCATGAATAGTCAGTTTTCTGATGATGAAGAAGCATTATTTATAGACGAACAGCTTTAAAAGATAAAAATGAACAAATGTTACAGCAAGGATAATTTTTTACTTGACTAAGAGATTACAAACAAGATTAATGAAAAAGAGGATAAGTATTATCTAAAATTCGAGGATTTGATCTTTCAGACTTGGATACACATCAATAATAATCGGGAAGATTTCAGTAAGAATTTCGAATTTACCCTCTTTTATATCTGCTTGCTACAAAATCCTTATGTTCTAGCTAAGTATCTTCATGTTCTTCAGGGAAACATTAACATCAGAATCCTTCGATCTTATCTTAGTTATGTTTTCAGGGAATAGATATTTAATGGGATGAATGTACTTCATTTTTCCAAGAGAATGTTTATGATAGTATTGGAAAGTATTACCAAAAATATGAGTGTTGAATTGGTTATCAGTCAATACAAAGGAGTTGATCTAACCGAAGAATAAATTTATTTGGAGCTACTACCTACAAACATCGAATAAACCAATCCATTTGTTTCTAAACTTGATAAATCCATCAAAGTATTTTCAAACAAAATAGAATTCTTAAAAAATCAAAAACCTGAGTAAATTGATAAAAAAAACAAAAGAATCGATGCACTTCTCAGCAGCGAGGCCAGTATCAATGAGCAATAGAAATTAGGATATTCTTTTAACGATTCTGATGATAACTATGAAGTTGAATAAGAAGATATCAAAAATGATGAAAGAACAGTGGAAAGACTGCATGAAACAACAACACCAAGGGCTTTTGATGCAAACAAAGAAAGAAAAATGCTTATGGAGAGAAAGGATAAAAATTTATACCTTTCGTGTCAAGGGATGTAAGATTTAGAAATGAGGAGAAAGTCTTTACCTCCTGGTCTAAGAAGGACAAATTTATTCATAACTAGTGGATCTGAAATAATTACTAGAAGAAGAAAAAGTTAAACAAATGATGATAATAGCAATGGTGAGCAGAAGAAATTAAAAAGGAACGATAGCACTCCCTTTAATACGCTTGGAGAAACAGAATTAATTTACACTTCAACTAAAGAAGACTATATCACGACCGGTTTACCTCCAATACGACATGAATTACAACTTTAACCCAAATAAGACGTTGTATAAACAGCAAAATCTTTTCATTTCTGCCCTTCCCCTGAAAAAAATGAATAATAAAATGAAAATCCTCCTAAACTTGTAATGATTTCGAAAAATTCGGTAATTAATGTTGGTAAAGGTATTTTAGAGGATTCTGTCAATATTGATGAGATGGAATTCAGAGTCACTGTCAACTTCATAGATGATTAACAATATACTCCGGCATTTGAATTGAGTAAGCAACTCCTCAATGACTATGGAGACAATTAGGCGAATCCAATGTTTAACTTGTCGTTAATTGCTGCCTAAAACTAAAAATAATTTGAATAGTTTGAGTAATATTTAAAAGAACTCATTATAGAGATATATACCAATGATGAAAAGCCTGTATCTTTTCGACTCACACTAATCAAGCAAATAACTTATCAATATTAAAGTATACTTCATGCCTCCAGTTAATTTCTTTAATACTATATTCTCCTGTAAAACTATAATATCAAATATAAATATTCCCTTCCAATCAAAGAAATGTTTCCAATTGAAGCTATCTTTTTGAGTTCCAAAGACCCAAAAAAATTATTTTAGTTCGTTAAGGATTATATTTTAAAGTGTGTTGATTTCGATAACATTCTTATTGTTGCAAAGCTGCTACATTTCGCCTTAAAAAAAAGTGAGATAAAAGATGAGTTTTATTTTTCATACCTTATCATAGCAATTGAGTCATATTGTAACGATAATGAGTCATCTGAAGAAGAAGAGATTTTAAGGCAGAAACAGAGAATTGGCGGAATTATTGATCAGATAATAATGATCAATATCTTCGTTGAAAAAAGCTAACTTTTATTTGTGAACGTCACAAATCAGGCGAGAAAAAAATAAGTCATCAATTTGATTAAAGATTGCCTTTCAAAGAAGAAAAAGGACGATATCTGTAAATAATTTTAGAGGAAAGTGAAATTACTCTGATTATTCATTAGTCCATTTATCTCTTCCTATCTGACAATAATATTACAGTAATAACGGTATGAAAAGTTCTTCTTTCTATTTAATTTGAGATAATCTAAGTCTTCAATGTATTAAATAAATTTGTAATAGAATACATCAATAATAATTAATATTTAATTTCATGCTATCAGAATTCTTTAGATAAATATTCCTTTTTTGATGATTTATTTAAGCCTTATTTTTCTTTTATATAATATTGCACCATTAAGATATATGTAAGAAAAGGTAGAGGCTATTTAGTAACAAACCGGAAAGAAAGAATAAACAATATAGTAATTAGATATAGGCAATAAAGAAAGAGAGAAAGATGACAATTAATAAGAAATTAAAAAGCCTAAGACTTTATCTTAAGGAGAAATGATGGGTCTCTCTAAGCAGCAGCTCAGAAAGCTTTAAAAAAAGCTAATTGCATAAAAGAAAAAATAAGCCAAAGATCAATAAGCTAAAATAGCTGCGCTAAATAAATAATCACAGCTCAAAGAAGATAAAAAAGGAAAGAATCAAAAGCCGTAGCTTGAGATAGATGAAGCAACCAAGCAATAATTTAAAAAACAGAAAATTATCCTGGAAGTTAACAAAAGCTTGCCTTCCGAGGAATAGGATAATATTTTAATTACTTCAGCCCTTCCCTATGTCAATAATGTGCCACATTTGGGAAATATCATAGGTTGTGTGCTATCTGCTGATGTATTTTCTAGATTTAAAAAACTCCAAGGGGCAAATGCACTCTTTATCTGCGGGACTGATGAGTATGGGACATCAACTGAAGTTAAAGCAATGTAGGAAAAGAAAACTCCTCAGCAAATTTGCGATTATTATCACAAAATTCATGCTTAAGTTTACAAATGGTTCGATATTGGATTTGATTATTTCGGGAGAACAAGTACAGAGTGGCACACCAAAATTACTCAATAAATATTCTTAAATATACAAAAAACTGACAGAATCAGAAAGGAAGAAATGACTCAATGTTATTGCTCGAACTGTGATTTATTTTTAGCTGATAAATTTATTTGTGGAATTTGCCCTTTTTGTGGATATGATGATGCTAGAGGAGATCAATGCGATAAATGCCAAAAATTGTTTAATTCTCCAACAGAACTCAAAAATTATATATGTCAAATTTGTAAAAAAGGACCCTAAATTAGAGAAACAACCCATTTTTTTATTGATCTTCCTCAAATTCAGCCTGAGCTTTAAAAGTGGTTTCTTTCTGCCTCAGTAAAAGGAGATTGGTCTTAAAATTCAATTGGAATCACTAAAGCTTGGTTTAAAATTGGTCTTAAGCCAAAATGCATAACTCGTGACTTAAAGTGGGGAGTAACAGTTCCCGTTGAATAGTTTACCAAAAAAGTATTTTATGTTTGGTTTGATGCTCCTATTGGGTATATCTCAATTACTGCTAACTTGCTTCAAGAAGACTACAAGAAATGGTGGTTGAACTCCAACGTAAAGTTATTCCAGTTTATGGGCAAAGATAATGTTCCCTTTCACACAGTTGTGTTTCCTTCAAGTCTCATAGCTTCCAAGCAAGGATGGAATCTCCTTCATCATATATCCACCACATAATATTTAAACTATGAAGGTCGCAAATTTTCTAAAAGCAAGAGTATAGGAGTATTTGGAAATCATACTATTGAATTAGAATAATATATTCCCAGTTAGGTTTGGCGATACTATCTTTTAGTCAACAGACCTGAGAAGACTGACTCTTAATTTTGCTGGAAGGATTTTATTGATAAAAATAACAATTAATTGCTTGCCAATTTGGGAAACCTTGTTCATAGAGTTTTGCAGTTTATTTATAACCACGAAAATAAGAAAATCCCAGCCTTATAGTATGAAAATTGGACTGAGGAAGATGATGAATTTGTTTTTGAGATGGAGGTCAGATATAAAAAATATGTGGAGTTATTAAGCAAAGTCGAGATAAAGGAAGGACTCAAATATTGTATGGAAATATCATCTCAGGGAAACAAGTATCTTCAGGAATCTAAATTTTGGTAGAAAGAGAATAGAGAAAGTGGAAGGTACTCTTTGAATTATTTAGGACTCATGTGGTGTTAAATATTATTGCAAATTTCTTAAGATTCGAGTCATTTATTATAGAACCTTTCATGCCATCCACAAGCGCAAAGATCAATTATTTGCTTGGATTAGAAAAGAGAACTGAGGAAGATGCCATTTTGGGGAAAATTCTAAATGAGGGCGATTTTAAAAGCATTTTCCTAAATTTGACTTTAAAATCTGGCACTATCAGACAACCCATACCGCTTTTCACAACCTACACCTAAGAGCAGGCCAATGCTTGGAGATAAAGATTTAAAGGCACTGCATCTGAATGATATCGATAAATATCAATTCTATTTAACATTATAATTTGCCGTAAAAGTTTATCAATAGATTATTATAATCAACAAAGCATGTCAGCATCTGCGGATAAAGTTCAATTTATTCTCGAGAAGGCGTTAGAAGAATCAATTCCTCTTGTCAAGAGGGGAATATTCAGTCAAGTTGAATTGAAGTAGATTATGCACAATCGTGAAAAATGTGAGAATGCTATGCTGAAAAAGGAATACAAAATGACTGATTATCTTGGAGCCATTGAGTATGAGTATGAGCTGGAGAGGGAAAGGCGATCTAGAATGGATCAATTAGCCAAACTGGAAGATGGGCACATTAATCCTGCTTATAAAAAAGAATCGAGTTCTGATTTCGCAAGTAAATATCTGCTTACATAGTCGTCAAAAGAATCCTGAGGTTGTGGGATAAAACTATGCATAAATATAAATTTAAACTTCATCTTTGGAAACAGTATATTCAATTTTGCACGACTATTAACAGCAAAAAGCATTTCTATAAGGCTTTGACCAATGCCTTGAGATTTCTTCCATTCTAAGTTGATCTTTGGAGAATAGGAATGACCTATGAGCAGGAAGTGGGCCACAATCTTTGGAAAGGCCGTAAAATATTGATAAAAGGACTGAAGATGATTCCATCTGGGTTAAAAAATGTAGAACTTGGTGAAGATATGATCCGATTTTAAGTTCAGTTTTTGAAGACCATTTTGCAAAGGAGATAAATTCTATTAAAAGGAAGCTAAGGAATGAAGTTAATTGGAGAAAACTTATAAATTTAAAATATTTAAGAATAATCAGACAAAGAAGATAAGGCTGCATTTGACAATATCAATCTAAAAGAGTATAATCAAATATTATGGATAATTGTGGAAGAAATAATTTCTAAAAACAAAAACGAGACTATTTAATCTTTGAAATTTACGACTCTTAAAAATAGGTTGCTAAATCTCATCAAAGAGTTAGTGAGCGATTAAAGCAACACTGAAGTTATTGATATTTTAAATAAAGTTAAGCAAAATCTCATGAAAACTTCATTAATCAAAAAATAGTAAGTGGAGGATGTATTAATAGAGGAATAGGAACCTGATGCGCTCAATTTAGAATAATAAAAACATATAAAACTGGAGATGGGTTTTTAAAAGTTAGGTAATGACTGGGAAAGGTTAACACAATGGAAATAGAGAATTTATAACAATGAGACTAATCAAATTAATTGGACACAGGCTGAACAAGGCATCAAGAATTTCTGTTTGAAGCCCCATTTCTTAAGTGAAATTTATTTATTCCTCTTCGATATAAACTCTTCATAAACAATTAGGTACTTATTAAAAAATAAATCATCTACGAAATTGCCTGTTTAAACTTTGAATAGATTAATATCTATCTACCTTTCTCAAGAAAAATAGAGTCTTTCTGAAGATACTATTTCTTCATTAAACCTCTATTTGAGAGGACAGATTGACAGACGAGTTGTAACATCTGATTACAAAGATAATCGTGATTTACTGAAAGCTGTTCTAAAATTTAATGCTTCTGAAAACAGATATGAAAATACGACCAGATTAATGCGATCCTTGAGTATTCTCTATAAAAATGAGCCTTAATTTTTGGAGTTATGCAACAGACTATCAAATATTCAATGATAAGCATAGTATATTATTGATGCATCTCTATTAACAATCATTCTTTAGCAGTTGTAATAGGCCAACAAATATGAATATATTTATTTGTATTGTAGCTTTCCTAAAAATAGAGTGTTTATAAAAATAAATATGTATAATATGACTTCATTCTGCCGTAATTTTTATTGGAGTTTATGTCATCTTCTTTTCCCGTCATTTCATTTTAATAATCAGATTAAAATAAGGGAACAGATAAAAAATATAAAAATCCAGGATGGTGCAAGATTAACTCAAATCAATTAATAATATTAACAAAGCAATTATCACAAGATATTAAACAAGAAAGATATAACAACAATACAAAAGAACTTTAGCATGAAATAATAAATATTTAGAAAGAAAAGAATGCGCATTTCATAGACACTCAACAACCACCAATCAACTGCGATAAACAAAGAAAAAGGAAAAAATTTCTATAAAAATAGGAAATTATAAAAATCCGGGATATTTTTTAAAAATGGTAAGATTCCATGGATCCAAGCGAATTTTCAAATAGTAATTTATCAAAGAAATTTAACGTAAGTCTATCAACTATTATTCGACTCCGGTCGGAGTATCACAAAGATCCGACCTTAATTGCAGTCATATAAAA
>Ga0302188_10000838_pt1 | contig 25076 bp, 14 predicted proteins | sample II_Bog_E2_1_FD_198783 | JGI IMG/M metagenome (GOLD analysis project Ga0302188, IMG submission 198783) | Peat permafrost microbial communities from Stordalen Mire near Abisko, Sweden - II_Bog_E2_1 | ecosystem: Environmental > Terrestrial > Soil > Wetlands > Peat | place: Sweden: Abisko...
AACCCCAACCCCAACCCCAACCCCAACCCCTCTTAATTCTTGATTCAATTTAAATCATTCAATATAATCATAAATCATATCTTTGTCATCCATTTACTTATTTCATCGTGGTTTATTTTATTAAAATTATCTTTATAACTGTTCCTCGCCTTTTTTAAATGAAACTACCATAGAAAGAGAAAAATCATATAAGTCCACAAATATTAAAGTACTCAATCACATTAGCGAATTTATTACCTCCATATATAATCATTAAGAGGCCGTTGGTTTGGATGTAACAATTATATTTTTATTTTAAGGAGGCACAATTCTTTTTTTAATGTTTTGGAATAGAAAGTAAGCCAAGAGGAACAAAATCATCGCTAATTCTGCATAAACAAATCCGTAGAAAATACCAAGAAGTAATCCAATGAACCCTTCATAAATGTGATCGAGTACTCCTCCCTCCGCTTCGATGAGATGCCAAACTCCATTAATGATCCCTGCCACACAAGATGATAATTGCCCATACATCAATAATATTGCTACAGCTCCCATTCTTTGCCAAAAAGATATTATTTTTAAATATGATAACTTAATCTAAAAAAATGAATTTATATATTGATGATCTTTGTAATTGACTTTAGCATTAGTATTGATATTCTATTTACTAAAATGGCGTTTAATCAATTTTACAATCATACAATATCATTGTATATCATTTTTCAAATAGTTTTCTATTTAGTCCCATGAAATATTAAATTAATAATATCATTAAAAATCGTTATAATAAGTAATAAACCACATTGATCGGTTTATGCTTATTGTTGTAGCTTATTAATTTAATTTTTGTTGCTGTTTTTATTTTCAGTATTGTTACAAAAACTTAATTTTTTAAAAATTAGATCTTTTAGACATTTGTTAAATACTAAAATCTTCAATCACATTTGAAAATTAATTATTGGGATATTAATCACGAAGAGGAGATTGGGTGCGATATTACAATATCTTTTTATTTTTTTGAAGCCCAAATTTTTTCTTTAATGGATTGGAATAAAATGTAAGCAAATATTAGTAAAAGTATTGTTAGTTCTGCAATAAAAAATCCATAGAAAAGGCCTAGTAGTAGTCCAATAAATCCTTCGTAGATGTGATTGAGTACTCCTCCCTCAGCCTCGACAACATGCCAAACTCCATTGATGACCCCCGTTATGACTGATGAGAATTAACCCCACATCAAGATATATATGACTCCTCCCATTTGTTTGTTAATTGAGATATTGTTTATATATATGATATGATAATCCAATATAAAAAGATGAATTTTTATATTAACTATCTTTTGTAATTGACTTAAGTAATAATATCAATATCCATATTCTATTTTTGCATCTTTAGTAAAATAACCATCTCTTTGATTATTCTAAGCAACACTAAACTTTAGTATTTAATTTAAAATATCTTAATTCTTAATCCATTTTAATCCTACAAGATTATTCTCAATCATATCTCAAATAGTTTGAGATTGAGATGTTCCATTAATAATATTTAATTAATAATATCATTAAAAATAGGTATAACAAGTGATAAACTGTTTTGATGTTTGTTTTGTCTTTTATTAATCTAATTGCGCTGGTGTTTTTATTTAAATATTATCAAGCATATCTCATTTTGTTTAAAAAGCAATTATAAATAGATCGTATACACATCTGTCAAATATTAAAGTATTCAGTCACAAAAGACAACTAATTATTTAGATATAATCAGGAAGAGGCGATTGGGTGGGATATTAAGATATTATTTTATTATTTAGAAGACCGAATTTTTTTGCTTATTGATTAGAAGAGAAGGAGAGTAAAAAATATTAGAAATATTGTTAGTTCTGCAATAAAAAATCCATAGAAAAGGCCAAGAAGTAGTCCAATGAACCCTTCATAAATGTGATTGAGTATTCCCCCCTCAGCTTCGACAAGGTGCCATACTCCATTGATGAGGCCTGTTATAACTGATGAAATTTACCCCCATATAAAGACATATAATACTGCTATTCCCATTTATTTGCTCATTGAGATATTATTTTTAATATTATACTGCTTTGATATAAGATTAATTGAAATATTAATTATCATTTTCCAGTCATTTATTTGAATTCTTGAGAATAAATATTAGTATTGTATCTGAAGATATTTATCCATTTGACATTGGCATATTATAAATTGCAAACAATATATGATGAATCACATTTAAAGCAAAACAATTAATTTTACAAATTCTTATTATAAATCAAATAATGCAAAGATAGCAGTAGTTTATTGTAGCATAAATTATAGATATGATTTTAAAAAGTATTATTCCGCATCAATTAAAGTAGATTAGAGATCATAATTTTTAAATATAGAAGTTCTTGAATTTTGTTTATTTTATAGAATGGAGAAACTTGAACTTATGGATACTGCTATTAGTACTGGTTCCCTGCAAGACCCAAATTCTTTAAGATCATCCCGTACTTTCCAAAGAATTGTAAGAAAACCGGAAGATCGCTCAAATTCACGAAAAAGTTTATCAAATAAATCATCGGAAAAATCATTAAATAGTATTGATCTCAGTCATTTTTATGTTAAAATGAATTCACAAAAAGAAAATGCTTAAAGTGAAGAAATTAAAAATAAAAATAGGATATTTAATCGTTTAGATGAACACAGAGCTTAAAAAAAAAGGTGTTCCACGCCAGTTCCTGGATTTCGACGTCAGCAACAAGCAGAAAAATTGTGCTTTGCGAAAAAATAAAAGGAGAATCTTCTATAAAATGATTTACTGATTGCTGAACTCCAAATAAAATTTAATGATGAAAAATAGAAAAGAATTTTTTTTGAAAAAAAAGTGGAATCAATATAGAAAGATCTCAAGGTCAAAGGGAAGAAAATGTAAGAAATATAAATTAATTTGGGTGAGAGTATAAAGAGATAGTTATAAACAAGAGCTAAGTTGCAAGGTCTTCAGTAGTTAGCTGATATAAATTAAAACAATTTATCCTAAACGAGAAATAAATTATAGAAAATGAAGAAAATGATTATGCAAACTCGGTCAAACTAACTCTAATCATAAAATGCGAAATTTCGCAAATAAAATACTGCTTTAAAAAAATAAATTGAAACTTTGATGGCCTAAAATTCAAGATTATAAGAGCATTGCAAGACAATTGAGAATTAAATGTTGTATTTACAAGGATTAAATAGTCGATCATCAGAATAGGGACTCCTTAATTGCAATCAAAAACAAATATAAAAACTCAATAATATAATTTCTCAATCAAAGAGTCAAAGAGAACAAATATTAGAAGAGATAATCTCCAAAAAAGAGGAGGAAGAGTCTCAGTTCAGACTGACCATTGACAAACTGGAAATAAAGATTAATTTTTTAAATCGAAAAAGTAATTAAGAAATGGAAAGTTTTAAGGAGAAGAAAAATGCTGAATTGATCAATCTTCGAAATAAATTTAGTTTGGTGACCAAACAGTACTATGACCTCAAGAAAGAAACTGAAAAATTAAGAAGAAAAAATAATCTATATCTAAATGTAACAAATGAAAAGACAAGAGCGTCAATTATGACCACGAATAGCAGTTGGAGCAGAGATGATCAAATTTAATTTTATCTCAGTCCAGAAAAATGATGTTGATTAAATTTTGCCTAGTAATCTTGTTACTCATATTTTATTAGACCAAATTCCAGGTCGGTGTAAAAAGTACTAATAAAATCAAAAGATTATAGTTCTTGAATTAACCAGTAAATTCCATAAATGAGGTTGCTTTAATTTAAATATTTAAACATTGCTATAATTGAATGTATTACTGTTTGATAATAATAAAATGAGGTATATATGTTTTAATTCTATCATTACTGTTGCAATTACTCTGAGTATTTTTTATCATTCAGTTGTGCGACTGCTTCTTCCGGAAGGACTTTGTTTAATCTAGAATAATCATTCAAGTATCGTATTTCATTATCTTTATCTTTTTTAATGGGATGCTTTGGCTCATTTTTATACTTGTCCAAACGCAAGGCTCCTTCCTTCCACTTGTGGTGATGGTGACTGCATAATTTGTTTAATCCCCAAGGGCTTACTTCAAAGCTGGGAGCATATCTGGCTCCACAATATCGACACCAGTTATAACTATACTATTCATATTAAAATTCAGCAATTGGAGTAAGATTGTATTTTTGATAATCCTTTTTCAGTATATCTTTGGATTTTTCTTTTTTTGAATCGCCCTATAATTATTTTTTGATTTTGCTGTGTTTTTCACCTTTAGATTTAACTTTAGAAACTTCTTTTAATGGTCTATCTTTTTACTGCTCGATTTAATTATCAATATTTTAAGTTTATATCGAGTTTATTTCATTTTCTCTTTTTTTCTACTTTTTTAAACTCCTTAGCTCATGTGTACTCTCTGAGTTATTTTTGTTTTTTTCATTGTATTCTTAACCTTCATCATCTTATTCTTTTTTTGGTTTTTTGGAGGACTTTCCTTCTTTAAGTTTTTTCTTTATAAGAGCTCTATCTCTTTTACTCGGTTTAAACAGGCGAATCTAATCTGTCATCTGTTGAAGACTTTAATCTGGTTGAAGATGATCCGCGCAAATATAGTAGTGCTCATGTCCCAATCTTAAAAATTTCTCTTTATCAAGGCACTTATCATGAAAACTAAGACAGCAACGAATACAACCAAAGCTACGTAATTTAGTAGATTTAGAATCTATACCATAACATACATGACAATAGTGTGCAGGACAGCGAAATAATTTAGAAGGAGTTGATACGTCTTTAACTGTTTTTCCAGTGTGGTCTGAAAATTTTCCCTCAAACTCTGGGGAAAATAAACAGGAGAGATGAAAGAATTTATTGCATTTTCCAGCTGCAGAACAACGATATAGCGTATTTTCATCGCCATTTTTCTCTTCTTTTTTCATTCTTGAACTTTTTTTCTTTTTATGGCTGACTGATTCATCTGGCAAATACAGGCCAATTTTGAGACAAACCGAGCATTTAAACATATAATTTTTTTAGTTACAGCTAACACAGGTTTGATCAAACTATCTTGCCTATCTCCATCGTTCTAAATCAAACGAAATTTCATCAAGTTAATTGTGTTGGGGCTTCTAATAACTGTTTTTTTAGCATAGAAAGAAACATTTTCTGTGAAAGGACCGACCACATATACCTGAACAAAAGATAGTACATTTTGGTTTTTCGCAGAGAAAACATAATCTTTCATAGTCTTCATTGAGTGTTTATTCTTAATTTTTTTCCACATCCTCATCTGGAGTTTCTTCTTTCTACTGCTAAATATCAGAAATTTAATCTCCCTCCCCTTCATCGCCCAGTCCATAATTTTATTTTTTACTTTTTTTCTGTTCTTTTATTCTGCTGCTTTCACGTTTACTATTACTTTCCTACTCCCTTATAATTTAGTTTTAATGATTTATTTGACGAATGTCCTCTTATTTTACCTTGAATCTTCGTGAAGGTTTTAGTATTTATCCAAGCAATAAATCAGCTATATCTCTTAAATGACGATTAAAATGCCTATCGCTGTTGATTGCCTATAAAAATCGCAATAAATTTCGTTAATCCTCTGCATTAAAATTTGTGCCTCCAGATTTTTGTTTCACAAAATCAAACACAATTCGATGCGCTTATAACAAGAGATTTTATTGAGAATCCAAATTTGTGTATTCTCTAAGCTCAGTTCTTTTTTTGACCAACTTATCCACTGGAGTTTCTACATTTTTCAAGGCTTGCTCCCAAAAATCTTTGGCGTTAATCTCTATATCATTTGATTCCTCAGACTTGAATTTAGTTTTGCTGAAAGTACAACTATTCTGACTCAAAGAGTATTCTACTTTCCTCGCATTTTTTTACAAGATATCTTCAATAGTCTGATTGAAGAATTACTATTCATCAATTTTACTATCTAAGAATCCCACAATGCCTCGCTTCAATAGCATTTATATATCAGCCTTTGATAATTGCTTTTAGGTTTCATCGAATTAGCCCATCGATTTAAATGTGTCTCCTGAGAAAACAGCCTTATCAAGACCTAATTTTTTAGAGCTCGATTAAAACATAACAGATTCATATGAATTTGCAGTAATAAGTCTATAAACTGTAACTTCTTTCTTCTGACCAATCCTATGTGCACGGGCCGTAGCTTGAATATCATTTTGAGGATTCCAATCTGAATCAAAAATAATAATCTCCGTTGCAGCAACTAAGTTTATACCAACTCCACCAGCCTTGGTCGAGATTAAAAAAATATCGGTTTTTTAATGGTTGAAGCGCGTGATAGCTTGATGCCGACTTGTTGAAGATTGACTTCCCTTGAGGATTTCGCAGATATACCCAGCCATTTATAGAAAAGGTCTTAGAAGATCCAGCATGATGACGAACTGCGAAAATAACAACACTTTTTTACCTTATCGCTTGAATTTTTACAGAAGCTTCATCAGCAAAAGTGTCTTTCCACTTGACTTAATAAACAGTTGAAGTTCTTCCCTTTCTATAGATTCAGATTTAATTTCAGCTTCTGTTTCTGGCGAAATCAAGTAGGGATGATTGCAGCACTTCCTTAATTGTGTAGCTATGGAGTTAAAATTAGCCGCACTCAAACTTTTTATCATTGATGTTTTGTTCTTTTCATAGATTCCGCGATAGTATCTTTTTTGAAGAGATGTCATTTCGACATCAATGATTGTTTCTGATAATTTTGGAATAGTGCTTTCTACATCTTCTTTCACTCTTCTAAGCAGGTAGGGCTTTAACATTTTTTTGAAATCTTTCACTTGTTCCTCAGTGCTTAGGTTACCGTACTTTTCCATAAAATCTTCTTCTCTTGCGAAATCTTTGGGCTGGATGAAATTCAATAATGTCCATAATTCCTTTGTATTGTTTTGAATGGGAGTGCCAGTAAGTAGTGTTTTGCGACGGCAGGGCAATTTAGAAAGAGTGCGAGTTGTTTTTGTTTGCTTATTTTTCAAACGATGTGCTTCATCCAACACCATATGCTGAAAAGGTATTTTCTTTAATAGTTAAAAATCGCTCATAAATAGTTCATAATTTGTGAGTAAAACTTGAAATTTTGGGATACGAGAAGGAATGATATCTCCTGATTTTGTTGTATGTAGATGATAAAATTCATATTCCTGAATCATCTCCCTAATTTATGGGCGGCCTTCGTCATAATAGAGAAGACAGTTAAAATTAGTCCATTCTTATATTTACCGCCGCCATTGATGAAGAGTTGTTAGCGGTGCTAAAACAAGAAATGGTCCGACAACATTTTAATGCGCACTCAGATGATTTAAAAAGGCAATAGTTTGTATCGTTTTTCCAAGTCCCATCTCATCAGCTAAAATTGTGTTTTTGTTTTCATACCAACTGCTTATTAACCAGTTAAGACTTTCAATCTGAAAATCCTTTAGTTTGCGATAGTTTTTATAAGTTAAATCATCGGGCTTATACTACTTAGGTTTGCCAAGCATACCAGCGTCCAACAAATAGAGTGTCGCTTCCATTCTAACAATATTGTCACTCGGCTTATTGTCTTTTTTTTCACTCATGACTTCGTAAGATTCCATGAGAAAACGGTGAATTTTGTTGTGAAGCTAAACTTTTTATCGAATTTATCTGACCGGAATTTTATTGCATAGCCTAAACTATTAAATTTTTTAAGGGCAGCAAATCCGTTTTTAAGATTACCAACTTGCTTATGAATAGCTCAGATCTTTCCATTTAATATAATATAGCTTATCAACTTCCACATTTAAGTCCATGTTTCTAAGATCAGCCTATGTTAGATATAGGAAGGTTGTTTATTTTTATTGCAGGTTTGTATTTTATTGATCATTCAACCAGTCATAGGAAAATTTTAAAGGATTAAGAAGCTCTAATTCTGTTTAGGAACGAGGAGAATCAACTATCTTATCAGTTAGGAATATATTATTTTTGCAAAGTTGCTCTATTAAACTAATTTATCCTTCTATTTATATCTTTCTTTCAGTTTATTCTTATGTTGTTTTTTATTGAATTAACTGAATAGGGGTGACTTCTTTTGATATTCTTTATTTTTTGATTGCTTAGTACCTTTAGCTACAAAGTATATGCCATTGCTGGTACAAAAATACTGCACAGTCTTTCATAACTAATCCTACTTTGTGATAATCTCCTTTATCGGGTTTATAGATTTTTAAATAATTGCGGATAGCTATCCCTAACTCTATCCAAAATTCCCATTGATTTTTATAGTAGCTCAAATATACTTTGTTTAGAATTTGGCCAATATTAATCCTGACGTTTATTCCCTCAGCTTTTTACAATTCTTCGTTATATGGCTCGTGCAAAAGAACACCGTAGGGATAACCATCTTTCACAAAGTTTAGTAATTTTTAGCAGACTAACATTATACTTTCATCCCATTTGCCTTTGATATCGTTGGCTCTTTTATGATGAATGGCAGTAAATATTTCAGTAGAAATTAGGATACGATCAGGAATTAAGTAATTCGGATTGAAGAAAACACCTTATTTTAGTTTAAGATCCATTGCTTTGCGCATTTTGATTTTGAGGGATTTTAGGACAGATGAATTAATCTCGAAGTTAATTGCGCTCAATTGCTATCTGGTCAACCACTACGTCTGCAAATAGCTTTTATTCTGATATTTGACTAGATATCGCTATTGATTAGGCTATTCATGATTTTCTTTCCACAGCAAGCATTCCACCTGAGGTGTTAAAAATTAATAAATCTCTGTTATTTCATTTAGAGTCTATATTTCTTCTGGCTAAATGTCGTTGCCTGACTTTTATTACTGCTCAGTATAGTTTACCTTGCATTTTCTTGTGGGTCTCGTACGAGTCTCTTCTATCCTATATAACTATTTCCATACCCATTACTATCCGCACTAGGATCGTAGGAATGTTGAAACTATTGATCGGAATCTTCATCTTTATTATTATTTCTTTTCGCACTTCTTCTAAAACTCATGTGAAAAGTTAATGCGTGAGAGTAATGTATATATTCCTTTTACAATTTAAGACACAATTGGTTTATAGATGTGAGTAAGGCTAAAACTTTTATTGTTGATGCGACCCCAGACCTCATGTGTATATACAGTTTAGTATGGAATAGAAACTGCATTCATTGATGACAGTATTCGCAGTTTTTTATTGATGAACCATTGCTGATTGCTCAAGTTTAATATTAATAATATTTGATTTTAGACATTTCACAACATTTTTGATAATAACTATGAGTCAAAATTATTTAACTGCATCATAAAATGGCTTAAGATATGCTCCAAAAATTGTCAATTTATATGATGCAATCAATTCAAAATTTCATATTGACTTTATCTTTATATTATTATGAAACCTTCATAACTGGTTAAATTCAAGACTTAACTGGACCCTCATGCCAGTATTTTGCTAATTAGTTAGACTACAATCATCTCGGAATGCATCAGGCCAAAAAGGAAGTCTATGAAGAGGAAATAGACTTTACAACTTTTGTGGAGAGTGCATCAGATAGAGTGTTCGCTTTAAAACCACTATAAATTGGGTTTGTTCAAAGTCTATCACTTTAAAATGATCCCAAGTTTAAGGAAATTCAAAAAACATTCGCAAAGTATAACTCTTAGGTATCTTATTCTTAATTTAGGTATCATCGCTTGGATAACGAGCCATCAATGGCTTGCATCTAAAAACAATAGTAATGGATTCGATGTTAAAATTTATGAGAATGATGATGCTTGCGCCAAATATAGAAACAAAGAAGACGATCCTGGATATCTCATATTACTGGTTCATTAAAAATCTGAACCCACGATCGCAACGTAAGCCGAAAGAGCAGCTAATATCTGAAATAAAACAAATTATATCTGATAATCGATTACTTCCTAAGTAAATTATATAGCGGTAGTTGCCAAGCTAGAAACAGAAGGCGGAAATGTACGAGTATCGTGTGAAAGCAAGAACATGCTACACTGAATTTGATGCACCAAAGCATGAATTGGAGAACTATCATACTCATAAGGTGGGATATATGAATGAAAGACCCTAAAAGAAAAGAGAAGAAGAGGAGGAGGAACAAAAAAGAAAAAAATTGGCAAGAGTACAGTTCAAAAGACCTAACCTAGAGCAGTATTATATTCAAGAAGTTAAAGAAGAAGAGCCATTAAAAGATAAATAGGTAGAACTACCACCATTAGCAGGAGTGGCTGCAGTGCCTCAGTTAGGCCCAGATGGACAGCCTCTACCAGAGGAAGGTGTACCCCCTGCAGAACCAGAAAATCCTCTTTTAGCACAACAAATGGAGATGTTAAATCAATTGGGTGGTTAGCCTGAATAGCCAGACGAACCAGCAATTGAGTAAGACGATGAGAAGAAGAAAGGGAAACTTGACCCTTTTGTTAAAGTATTTTTGCTCAAGCAACAACAGTAGCTCAATTAATCTGTTGAACCTCCTTCTGTTGTTAATCGTGAACGCTTTCGTAATAACTACAAACAAGAGATACAACGAGAGAATGAAATTTTTGCAAGAGGAATGAGCTAATGGGCAGGTACCAGAACCAGATTAAAATCATAAATCAGTAGAAAGATACAGTCAATGAGAACGTTTGCTAAACTTAATGCTACAGCCAAGGAGAAGGAGGCGCCCAAAGCTTAGGAAAGCTTTTATCAAACACGAATTAATGAAGCCATTAGAGATGGAAGGTCATATATCAAGGGAGAACTCAAGCGATAGGTTCTAAATACAGAAACTGGACTTTCATGCTTCGATCGAAAAAGAGCCAAGACTATGACTGCTAATGCAGCCAAACCTTTCTCGCAGATTTTATTAGATAATAAGAGAATCAACAAAAGAGAAGATTTTTTGGATGAAATTCAAGGTATTAAGACAAAGTTTGCAAAAAATAAAATATTCACTTCTTTAGACGCAATGAAAGGCGGGTTGATGCACTTAGAAGAGCCAGACGAAGGCGAAAAACTTGATAAAGTCGAATACCCAGTTTCATTACTGTCAAATCCGTTCTTCGCAGTGAAGAAGAAGAAAAAGAAAGGAAAAAAGAGAAAATGATATTTATCATATGGAATGCAAAAATTGAAGTATAAACATTTTAAAGAAAAAATAAATATTTTAAAATAAGAGGTGAATCACGAATATTATTTTAACAGTTAGCATATTAGAAATAGGATTATATCAAAAAATTCATAGTTATAAGACAGATTTAAGGAACTCTTCAAGAGGGATAGATAACATCAATACCTAACTATCTGCTTAAATTTTACTATTTTTTTATTATTAAGTCTACAAAAATTAATTTATTAAGATTATAATCATTAATAGTACAAAAAACAAAATGAAAAACATCATTCAATAACTATAACAACGTTGCCAATAACTCAAACTACACCAATTAACTGTTCTCACTTCAAAAACAAACGAATTATAAGAAACAGGGCATACAATTCGCAATTAATTAACTTTTATGCGAAAAGAACTCAATGTTCTCACTTCTACAGCAAACAAATAATTATAAGAAGTAGGAAATACAATTCGCAATTAATTAACTTTTATGCGAAAATAATATATGGAAAAACTAGATAGAATGCGGAAGTAGAGCACTGCTTACTATGATAATTTAGCAGACATACAACAAGTAATGCCTCTAGCAAAAACTAAGAAAACGATATTTTTTAAAAAAGTCAAATAAGAAAATTCGCTGTGCAGTTCAGAAACATCATTTGAAACCAGACGAAAAGAAGAAGAAATGTTTTTGTGCTTAATAACTATGGAGTTAATGATTTAGCCTGTAGATCTTCCTTGTGGTCATTGTTTCGAAAAGCAAGCAATTGAAAAGCATTTACAAAGCAACAAAAATTGTCCGTTGTGTCGCGAACCCCTGAAACTAAACGACTTTCGTCCAAATAGACTTGTAAAACAATTGATTGAACATTTCAAATAAAAAGAGGACAAAATCAAAATCAAAAATGAAAAGAAATCATGTGAATTGCAATCCAGACCAAAAATTAGAAGTTATACTATAAGCAGAAATAGACTATTACTCAGTTCAACAAAAAGAGTTTGTCTAAGTCGGAGTAAACGAAATGAAAGTTAAATCGCATCATGATATCGTTGCCTTTTCTATTAGGATTTTATTATTTTTAAAAACATTAACTTATATCTTCGTTATATCCCACTTAGTGAGTTCCTATTTACATCGCAAAGTTCTATACTCATACCCCTTTTTGGTGGGTTATATCAATAATGAAATGTTATAAGATAGATTTAAAGGAACTCTCTTTCATAAACTAAACTAGAATATTTTATCTTGAACAAGAGTTAATTTATTATAATTATAATAGTACAACGAGAATGGACAAATAATTTGTAATTCATCTCATGCTGGCTTCTTCAAGTTCTGCAATTAAAGGTGCAAGCTAAAAAGAAATGGTTTAGTTATCCAGTGAATCAAAAAATAAATATGCGCATTTGATCTTTGAATAGAAAGGAACACCACTTTCAGGGGTAAGCATTGACATTCAATCGTTTACAAAATGTTTTGAAAAAAGTGCATATATGTGCAAAATTCTAAAAACAAGCAAGCATTAAAAATGCTTATTAACTAAGAAACAAATATTGAATTAAATTTCATCATTATTTGAAAAAAATGAGAAGGATTACTGTTGTTTTTATTATAGTGGTCATGCCTATCCAAATGGTGATTGGGCAATTGAAACTGTTGAACATCCAGATGGAGACAGATTAACTTTTCACTAGTTTTTTAATTTGTGGAAAAATAGAAAGAACAAAACAAGATGGACGCTTCAAGTCTTAAATGATTCATGTTATTCAGGACAATGGGCAGTTCAATTTAAAAAGCATTGCAAGGAGATCACGAATAATCATTAAAGAATTTATATAATTAATTCTTCAGGGCCAAACTTACGAAGTAGGATAGTAGAAAATTATGGCAGTTTATTATTTGGGGGATATTGTAAGTCTAATTAATAAACAGATTAATCAGAAGAAAGACGCTAATTATTTAAAACTCAATAACCGAATTATGTTTATTGGTTTCATGGTGAACTATCAGAAAACATGAAAATGAGTTGGAAAGATCTTTCAACTACTTATTATTTTTTAACATGGGGAAATCCTTGATCTTATATGGTTCATTTAATGATGTTTTTCTGTCCCAGAAAGTGAGTTTATATTTACATTGCAAGATTCTATTTTGATACCCTTTTTTGGGGATTATATTAAAAATGCAATGTTATAAGATTGATATAAAGGAACTCTCAAAGAAGTATAAAAGAAACAAAATATTTTTTTTTGTTCTTTAAAATTAACAACAATCAAATTTTTATGATTTTTTCTAAGAGTACCATAATAGCAACAATTCAAATCTATGCGCAATTTAAAACAATCACATTATATTCTCATTCTCTTTTGGGCTTTAATCATCATAACCCATGGGTAATGTCCTTTAGGTTGCTAAGATTGCACTGATGAAGAAAATCTTGATGACAATGCTTGGTGTCTGACTTGTTATGACGGCTACTATCTACAGGGATGGGGATGCCAATTCTGTCCTTCGATTTGTATAGAATGCAACTCTGAGACCGACTGTGTTACTTGCGTAACAGGATATAATCTTGTAAATGGCATATGTATTGAGAATCAATCTTCATCATCTTCATCTTCATCTTCATCTTCGCCTTCATCTTCATTAAGCTGGTGGTAAATTACGCTCACTATTCTGGGCGGACTTATTATTATTGCAATCTCTGGTATTTTTCTAATTACTTAGTTTGGTGTGTAATCAATCATGCAAAATCAAAATAAAATGTTTCGGAAGGAAGAAAATACTCAGAACTTGCAATTGAGAATAAAATAGAAACCTGATTTTGATGTTATTGAAAATGTTTTGGGTTTATAAATTATTAACTCAATTTCATTGGGCATTGTTGTTTTTGGAGGATTGTTTTGCCGCGAGAAATGCAGAAGGTTTTTTAATGCTAAAAAGATTTAAATAATAAAAAAATATATATTTCAGTCGGAATCTTATGTCATAGGCGTGCTTCTTTAGAGTTGCATTCCCGCGAAGTGAGTTCCTATTTACATCGCAAGGTTCTCTATTCATACCATGTCAATAATCCAATGTTATCAGATAGATATAAAGGAACTCTCTTGAGGGATAAATATCCATCTAATGCTTTTTATATTCTAAATATTTATTATTCTTTAAATAAATTCTTTTATAATAATTAATAGGACAAGAAATGAACTAATAATGCTTCACCGATCTCATGCTTGCTTCTTCAAGTTCTGAAATTAAAGGCGCGAGTTAAAAAAAAATGGTTGAGTTATTCAATGAATCAAAAAATAAATATGCACATTTGTTATTAGAATAAAAAGGACCGCCACTTTCAGGAGTAAGCATTGACATTCAATCTTTTATAAAAGCATTTTAAAATGGACGTTATTATCACTGTAAAATTCTGAAAACAAGTAAACATGAGAAATGCTTATTAACAAAAAAGCAAATACTGAAAGAAATTTAATCATTATTCGAACAAAAATAAAAATCTTACTGCTGTTTTTATTATAGTGGTCACGGCTATTCAAATGGTGATTTGGCAATTTAAACTGTTGAACATCCAGATGGGGACAGATTAACTTTTCATGAGTTTTTTGATTTGTGGAAAAATAGAAAGAATAGATATCGGTGGGGGCTTCAAGTCTAAATTGATTCGTGTTATTCAGGACAATGGGCCATTTAATTAAAAAAACATTATAAGGAGATAACTGATGGTCATTAACAAATTTATTTATTTACTTCATCAGGACCAAATAAGACGAGCATCACAGTAAAAGATTACGGAAGTTTATTATTTTGGCGAATGTTGAAGCGAGTGTTAAAAATTGAAAAAGCAAATGAATCAAATGAATAAAAATAAATCTGCTAATTATTTAAAACTCAATAGCCAATGTATGTTCGCTTGTAATTTGGGGAATTGTATGAAGCTAATTTGGATTTATGATCTTGTAAGTTTCAATACTTACTCTTATGTTATTTTTTTCTTAGTGTATCCCAGGAAGTGAGTTTCTATTTACATTGCAAGGTTCTATTTTGATACCTCTTTTTGAGGATTATATCAACAATACGATGTTATAAGATAGATATCAAGGAACTCTCATAAAGGGATAAACTACATGATCATCACTAGTAAATTATACTTTGTATAAAGATATTTTTATTCAACAAGAATTAAATCTATTATAATAATTAAGAGATGGAGTCACTCAACCGCCAACAACGTAGACAAGCTGAACGGAATTCCAAAAAACTTAAAGAAGAATTTAAACTTCCTAAAGATTTTGAAATGCAGAACACCTATCCACAGAATACAGAATATAGTTCTGTCAATTATCTGCAAATAATGCAAAAACCATTGATTCAGTTTTGGACTCAGTTTCGTACAATTGAGATAAATTTTGGGAAAAAAAACTAAAATGACTTTTAATTTATTCATCAGATTTTAGGTCCGAATTCTTTCATTGCTGAGGAAAGTCCAAAAATATGGAATCTTAAGTTTTTCGAAGGACTTACAACTGAAAAGGTACTCAACCAATTAAGCTCAAGGTTTGAATTTGTAACTCTTGCAACCTGCGCGTCAAAATTGAGTGAAGATAAGATTATAGCTTCCTATTTCGCAAAAGATAATATTTCTAAAAGAATGGAAAAATAGTGTTATGTCTGTAGAGCAAAACAAAACCTCCGTTTCAATCTTTGTTGTGGATCAACTATTTGTTGGGATTGCGAACCAGTCATTAAAAAAAAATAATGCAGTCTTTGCAAATTTTCGTGGATATCCATGAATGTAAAAGGCGAATTTACTGTTTAACTACGATCAAGACTGCCTGGTTGGCACATTAATCCCGTTCAAATATATAATTGATTTTGGTATGGCTTTATTTATTATTTATTTTTCTTAAAATCAAAGCACGACTAATATTAATATATCTTATAAATTGTACCATTTGGCTTTTTGAAATTCCCACGAAGTGAGTTCCTATTTAAATCGTAAGGTTCTATATTCATACCCCCTTTTTGAGGATTATATCAATAATACGATGTTATAAGATAGATATAAAGGAACTTTTCTAAGGATAAATAATTTAAAATTTAAAATAATAACTCACTTTTAAACTCGTGGATCTATCTCTACACTTACTTAAAAATTGTTCTATTTTATTTTATTTTATCTTATTTTATTTATTGTACCGACAAAGTATATCCAAATCTTGTAAATAAATTTAACCTTAACTTTTCTTAAAAATATCTAATTCTTAAATACCTAATACATGTCCATTTCCAATTAAAAATATTTTTGTTTTATTAGTAAAAATCAATTAAATTAATAATTTATTAAAAAAATATATATATCCCCAAAGGGAATTTATTATGGATGTATTAAAAAAAGTTAGTTTAAACTCCAACAAAAATTATTATAAAACTAACTTAAAAGTTAAAATCGAGTTGGGATTTATAATTTCTTTTCTAAGACAAACAACTAAACTACGGTTGCCAAAATGGAAGATAAATTCCATTTAAAATGTTAATGAAAAACATAAATCTAGGAAATAATTTTAGAAATCAATAGAAAACAGAAAGTTGAGGCTTTCTATCTCTCCGGTCTGGTCTTGATGAGCCCAAGATTGGAAGGAGAGTTTGAATTTATCGTGACTTTGAGTTTTCTTTTGATGTGAGGCTGGCTTATTTTATAAGGGATGAAGATTGCCGGCGACCCTCCAGCCCACTAGTTACGTTTATTGTCGCGTTATTCCCTTTTTTCAATATGACATTCTCACGTTCAATGTTTCCTATTTTTTAGTTTTATCCTGCCCACAATTTCTTTTTCAATTTTTATAAAATAGATGTTGAAATTTAGAGGATCTCTTCTCTGGAAAATAATTGCTCATCAATTCGTATTTGGGAAGGATTATAAGTAAGACAAGCCATCTTGAATGCCTGTTGAACAATAGTGCTGTTTTTATTTTAGCAACTAACACAGTTCGGATCGAGTTGAAGAGTAGGCATCTGGGAAGAATCTCCTTTTTTTGTTGATTTAAGGGCATAAAGGGCTGTTCCCTGCCTATCAATTTAATCCTGAATGACAATGTGATTGATAACTGAACTGAAATTAAGCATATCCTTTATTGATTATTTAGCATATGCTAGTTGTGATTCAATGCTGTTTTGCTTACTCTTTAACTGTGCTAAATCCTGACTGCTAATTTTTGACTAAAGTTAATATTTGACATTTCCTTCATTGATTTTTTTCCTGATGTCTTCGTATTTACTATCATATTCTAAAGATCTAAGAAGCATTTGTTCCTGTAATTCCTTCATCCAAGTTTTTGTAGATTTGATTTCCTCTTGCATAACTTTTCTTATGTCCTCTCGTAATACTTCGAGATGCTAGTTGACTATTCTGGCAATATCACTCTCAGGAATAATAAAGTTACTTGTCTTTTGTTTTTCGTCCTCCTCTTTATCCACGTTATCCTCCATCCTGAATTAATAGACATTTGTTCCGTATTTTATGGACTCCTTAACTGCCAAGTTTATTACAAATTTTTTGTTACGATTAATGATTTTACGAATGTTACTAGTAAAAGAGGCCATCATCTATTATAAACTTATACGCTCATTCATTAAGATATGGTAATGAAGTTTTGCGAATTTTGACTACTAGTAAACGCAAAGTTTACGCCGTTGACGACCTTCCACAAAACTATTCAGAGCATCGGAAATTTGCATTTGTGTATATAAGGGCTGATACTGCTACAAGAAAGTTGAGAGAAACTTTAGATCATTCTCCACCTACCTCACCTTACTGAAGAATTTTTATGACAGTTTTGCATCTTTTTCACGGTCTTATAGTCTAGAGTCAATGTCGGCAGTTTTTATTTAAACTTTCACAATTCTTTCATTGTGTGAACTCGCCTCTTCATAGAGTTTACGAATATCACTGCCTTTATGGCGAATATCATCTTCAAGTTCTTTAAGGCGATTGTCGAATACAATCATGCGAGATTACATTTTACTAACTGCTGATTTAGTGATGCCCTTGAATTGCGTCATCTCTTATACCTGTGAATCTAGCCTTTTTGTCATTAAATTAATCTCCTTATCGATTCCTTCTTTGTACTTCTTAAACTATTCAGCTCTCAATAAAATTTCTTGATCGAGTCTAGACTCCAGCAAATTAAGTTGTTTTACTTTTTATTAGTATATGTTGATGATAGCTTCCATATTTCTAAGCTTGCCTTAATTTTCCAGTTGTGATTGTTTGACATATATGCTAATCTCCTAAATTTTGTTATCTTGCAGTTGAATATAGGTTGGTTTCTGGGCATTTTCTTGCTACAAAAGAAAATCATGCTCCTCTATTTTTTTGGAGAGAGAGGCAATGTTACGTTTAATTTAGTTTATTTTGATGGATTACTCTGTCTGTTTTTTATTGAAAGGTTGGAGAAGTTAGCCCATAATTTATCTGACTTTAGTCTCCACCTAGTACCACTCAAATTCCTTTATTTTTATTCCTTCCTTCTTGTCACTTGACATTTTAATTATATAAATAAATATCCATTGCTTGAACACTATGAATCAATTAAATTATAAAAGGTAAGCTGATCCTAGTTTTATCTTTTCTTATGATATTTGGTATTGATGAATGTTTGGTATTATAACTATCAATATTATCAACGACAAATATCTGTCATCTTATGGTGTGACTTCAAAGTTTATTCTTTTCAATAAAATGTATCTAAAGAGTCAAATTATTATGACTTTAAAGTTTCATTAATCATAATTTATATGCAATTGTATTTTTATTTTAACAAACTCTTCGTAATTATTCTAAATATCTTCCGCATATTTATTATAGGGATATTTCAGATATTTTTCTCGACCCAAAGAATCAACAGCACGTATAATCAATTGCTAACCCTTTAGAAAACTCTTAACAGTCAAATTTCCTACTTTAATTGACGGGAAAACGCGATTGATTTATTATTATTTATGCTTTTGACTAAAACTATGCAATTTCCTAAAATATTTCTTCGTAAATTTCTACTGATTGGCCAATATTCTTTAAAGAGGACCTTGAGTAACTATAGTTGGACTTACGATAAAATGTTATTTACTCTGCATTTTGCTGTTTTTTAATTGAATACTAGGAAGAGTCGGCATTTTTAAATAGTTTAGCATTTCTTTCTCATCTTAGCTTCTTACCATGACCCTTTGAGATATTGCTTGACTTCGATTTTTGCTCGCCCTGTCTATTCTCTGCTGTCTCTATCGCATTTTCTAAATAAAAGGCGGGCTACCTCGAAGTCATTAAAAAAGCTTTGTTTATCTTTACGAAATCTGTTGGTTTTAAGTTTATCTTCAGTATCCTTTATAGAATAAAAACTAATTTTGCTGTTCATTAGCTAAAGCTAATTATTATAAATTGTAATAATGAATGCAGATTGTATTTTACTAATATGATTTTACAGTTCTTTTGAGTACATGAACTGATGAAAATTTATATGATTGAAATAATGTTAAGATTAATTATTATTAATCGCGTTAGTGATCATTATCATATATAGAGATATAGAGATATAATAACTCACATTTTCTTAGAAGGCAAGGATAAGGATAATTATTTTATATGGATATGAAGGGCTATAAAAATATATATTTAATTCTTTAGAAAATATTCCTTTCTACATGTTATAGCCATCAAGCACAATCTGGTTGTTGATAATAATTTAAACATTATTATTCATTAGTGAATAAATAGAATTAAATCTCATTTTTTGAATTGATTCGTAATACCATCTTATTTGTTTAATAATATATTGTAATTGGAAGAAGCCAGTCTTTATTAATAATAAAATCATAAATAATTAATAAAATCATGAAAAGCACACAATTTAGAATTAAAAATCCTCACATGGTTAATTATTTTAAAAAGAAATAAGAGGAAGCAAAGTAATAAAAATCAAATTATCGCATTCATACATCTACCTAATCTGCAGATTATTAACATCAAAGAATGTAGTCCAATTCCATCAATGATATCATGGAAGTCTTTAAAAAGATGTTGGTAAATTTTTAGAATAAGGGAAGAAGTATTCAAAAGAGAGATGACGTCGAAGTGCGCGATCGTCATTATATCCTTCGAATTCCTGAAGGTAGCTGTTACGAAGATAAAAAATAAAGTATTAAAAAATGGATTTAAAAAATGGTATCTAATATCGTATCCATCGCTTTTAATTACTTTTTAACCGATCAGATAACATATTAACAGGCCAAAATATATTGTTCCGACAATATCCTCAAGAATATTGCAGCACTTAACCAAAAATATCAACTCAAAATAGAGGAATTAAAGGAAATAGATGACTACATTAAAGATGAGGTTATCAATTATCTTTTGAAAAAATATCCCATGACGGAAAGCATTATAGAAAGTAAAGCCTTGGGATCAATAGCTAAGGCCCCTGATGAAACGGAAAAAGTCATTAATGATTTCTTAAATTATGGAGATATTCGCTTTGAGCTGAGGGATACCTAAAACTATGATGATTTAATCAAGCAATTGATAAACTAAATAATCTTTAGAATTAATCATGAGTCAAACCTTTTAACAGGGACGTCAAATTTTGGTGTTTTCCAAAAAATGATGACGAAAGTATTTGAACTTGTTGAAGACAAAAATTGGATGTAAAATTAAAAATCATCTAAGCAGACTTATATTTCATAACTTCTGAACAGAATGAAGGGAGATTTAATCGAAGATACATCTTAAGATCTAAAGAACTCTCATAAAGACATTGAGAGTGATGGAAAGAGGAGAGATTATCGATAGAAAGTACGATAATACACAAACTATCTTATTGGAAGAAAGATCTCTTAAAATATCAGTGGCTACTCAGAGGAAGATCTCAAAAATAAAACTATTGAAATCAAGAGTCCAGGAATTTTAAGAATTCTGACGAAGTGGTGTTAAGAGTTATGGAATAAATTTATCCCGAAGAACTATTTTCTTAACAAGACCTAAGACTTCAAACTTGCCAGTGGAGAAATCAAATCACTCTCGCCTGAAATGAGAAGTCAGCTCGACAAACTTATGCAAATTGAAAAAATCGAAATTAAAAAATTCATGTTGAAGATGGTCAAGGAAAATAGTGAAGTTCAACTTAACTTACTCAATCAACTTCTCGAAAATAGTTAGGAGTAATTTTGGGAAGAAGATCTTTAAAGGATAAGTGGTAAATTTTCAGTTTTAGTTGGAAAAAGTTTGGAGAAAAGGGTAATTAAATACTTAAATCGGTTGATTCATGGTTTACTTCGAGTTGCAAACCAATTTCAAAAGCAATACCTGAGTAAGGAGTGGTCTTTGCCTCCTAATCTTATAACTTTTCGCTTAGGTGATCTGATGCGCTGTAAATGTTCTTCTGGTGAACGCTAAATCCTTCGAATTTTCAAGGAAATAAAATCCTTAGGTTATTAAAACCCTGAAATAATAAAAATAATTCGCATAAAAAACAGATTAAGTTTAGGCACGAACGACATTCTTATAAATGTGCGTTTCAGTAATCTCATTGTCTGTGAAATCCAATTGGCAGTCAATTCCCGCAAATCCAAATTCATAAAATCGTCTAATTACATCAGCCATTATTTATATGAGGTACAACGATCGTTATTCGGACCGATTAATGAGTTGTGTAGCATATGGAGAAATTTGGATATGAGATCATTGCATTACGATAAAAATATGAGCAAATAAATAGGCTAGGGGAAAGTAACATAGCATAAGTGTTAGGCACATAAAAAATCTTTTTAACTCTAAATTTTTGATGGTCCTTTTATTTGTAATATCTGCAACACTACATATTCTGAAAATAATCTCATTCTTAAACACCTTAAGTGCTCAGAGTGCGCCTATTGGAAATGTGGCAAATGTCAAATTATTCTAACTCCTGCAAAATAGCTGGCATAAATGCTTATTGAAAGCAAAGATCTGAAACCATATTGTATCAAAAAATATTAAAAAGGGATTGATAGTGCAGATCTGCCATCTTATGGAATTGGAATCAAACTCAACTGTTCGATTGCTAAACCTATTATTTTTAGGAAAATTTTCATTAGAGGGACTGATTATTTGTTTACTCTTGAAGACAATAAAATAATTTTAGTCAGCAAACTAATAAATGAAGCTGCTGAGAGAAAATTTATCGACGAATTTATAATCTTTTAGATGAATTAACATGAAGGACAAAATTTAATTTAACTAAGTGAACAGAGGGTGAGATAAGAGTATTTCCTTCCTGCTCATGTGTTGTAATGCTATAAACAACATAAAAATAGTATTTTTCTTTAACAATAGCCTTTAAATTCATAAAGTTGTTTAAATATATTCAAGGGAACACGTGAAGAAAGAGAATCAATCACACAACTCCTATTTAATAATGTTTAAATCAGTAAAATTTAACCTCTGGCAGACATATTTCCAGTTGTATAAAAACTGTAATTGCTAGATAATAAAAAGTTAACCATTTTTAAAAATATATCTAATTTCAATAAATTGAAACACTTAAGTTTCAAGCACATGATACATCTACAATAAATACCTCAAGAGTTATTCTCAATTTCATCATTATAGATATTGTAACTGAAAGATAATAACTTCAAAACTCTGCCGAAATAAATTTAAAATTTAAAGATCCTTAAAGAACTAGACCTCTCACGATCGTAAAGCGAAATTTTCAAAAATTCAATTCGAGTGCTACCCAGAGAAATTTATAAGTTGAACTATCTTTAAAAATTAGATTTAAGCTATCAGTGGATCTGTTAACTCCATGAGGACATAGGAAACTTGAAAGAGCTCACGTATTTCAATATAAAACGAAATAACATACAAAATTTGCATGACTCTATTAATAATTTATCAAAATTAGAATATTTAAATATCTCAAGAAATCCCTTTAACTGCCTTCCGCAACGATTTAATAATTTAAAAAATTTAAAACGTTTCTAATTTAAATAAATTGGAGGGTAAAAATTTTCTGTAATGGGTGATTAGATATTTCGTTGCTGGATAAATAGAATTCCTGCTGATCTGCAATAAATTCCTGATATTGTAGTAATAGATTTTCACTCCGAATAGCTCCAATAATTGCCATCATTAAACAAATGCTTGAATTTATAAGAAATAAATTTGCAGAGATGCGGTCTATATGCTTTTCCTTAATTGTTAAACTGCAACAAATTAAAGAAATTAAATCTAAAACAGCAATTAAATTCTGATTCAAGCAAAAAACTCTCAAATATACCAATTGAGCTTTTCCCGAACGTTTCCAATATTTAATATTTTTGTGTCGCTTATAACTGTATTTAAACGATTCCTCTTAACATCAATATGCTAACCCAGTTAAAATAGTTGAGCTTAGAGTTTAACAATATTTGCTTTCTTCCTTAAGAAATAGGAAACTGTAGATCTCTGATTAAAATAAATTTATGGCATAATAAAATCAAAGACCTCCCATCATCAATAGAGAGTTTAATAAGCTTGTAATATCTTAACACAGCTTAAAATTGTTTGAGTGTATTTCCAGAGCCTGTTACAAAATGTATTAATTTACATTAGATTAACTTTTATCACAATAGAATCGAAGCTATACCCTAAAATATAATGAATTTAATGAACCTATAGATCCTAAATTTATAAATGAATTTAATTTAGATAGTACCTTCTCAATTAAAAAAATTAAAAAAGATGAAGAAGGACTGTCTTAAACTTTCATATAACCCTATTTACTTTATTGAATGCTCTGAATATCTCATTAACTTTGGTTGTAAAAATACGATTCGATTGAACGCCTCGATTCTCAATTAAATCTTTCACAATTGTAATTACTCACAAAAGATAAATCATATAAGTCCGAATATTAGACGGGCTTCGACCCTTAAAGTTATCAACATCAGCCATAACTAGCTAAAATTTTTACCTGAAGAAATAGGTGAGCTTCAGAATCTATAAAAATGTTAATTAGATAATAACTTATTTTAAGTTTTTCCAAGTCCAATTACTAGATGCAAAAATATTAAAATAATTTCTTGTCAAAATAACTTTATTGTCAGCCTCCCAGCCTAGGTAGGAAACATGCACAATCTTACTTATTTAAATGTCTACAATAACAAATTGACATTTATTAATGATAAGCTAAATCAATGTATAAATTTGACAGAGTTAAATCTTGAAAACAACGAGTTGCAATAACTCTCTCCTCCTAACTTCATTGGTCTAAATAAATTGGTTAAAATATCTTTATCTGGAAATAGAATTATTCAGTTTCCTCTTGGGCTTCTCTAATGTTCCAATATTTAATAAATCCTAATATCTGATAATCAAATTTTTGAATTAACTGGAGATTTTAGCAAAATGACAAAGTTATATGTTTTGAATTTTGCCTTTAACAAATTAAAAACTTTTCCCTAAAGTCTGGTACCCTGCCCTGTGCTTGAAAAACTTTTCATTAATAATAATGAAATAGAGAGTTTAAGCTAAAAAATATATGAATTTAAGAACCTAATTATTCTTAATTTAAACAACAATAAAATTAAAACTATTCCTAAACTGAAAAAATAATGTAAAAATTTGAGAGTTTTATACTTAGCCAACAATTTGATTGAAACTGTCATTGCTGAACTATCTTTACTGACTAACATCAGTCCGGGATAATTCAACCTTTGTATTTATATTAATATTTTAGGGAATAATCCGTTGAAATAAGTATGCTGCTGGGAGTGGGCAAAGAAATATTCTTCTCCAGCTACTCGATAACTCTTTGCGAAATTATAATAAAAAAAGACTTGATGAATTTACAAATAATCGGCATTAGTTTGTCATAATTATAAAAAATGCACAATCTTCACTTTCTTATATTTTACTAAAAAATTGAGTTATATTAT
>Ga0302188_10000839_pt1 | contig 25074 bp, 18 predicted proteins | sample II_Bog_E2_1_FD_198783 | JGI IMG/M metagenome (GOLD analysis project Ga0302188, IMG submission 198783) | Peat permafrost microbial communities from Stordalen Mire near Abisko, Sweden - II_Bog_E2_1 | ecosystem: Environmental > Terrestrial > Soil > Wetlands > Peat | place: Sweden: Abisko...
ATTTTCTGAAAAATACGTATTAAGAAATTTTTTATTTCTTCTAAGGAATTAGGAGTTCTCTATGCAAATACATCGTCTTTTTCATCCATAAATAATTTAGATTTTTATTGTATATATTCCAGGAGTTAAAATTTTTTAATAAAATACATTTGTCTTTTTTATGCTTCAGTTATTTAATCAATTTTCATTGCATTCATCAATCTCTTTTTTTTTTATGGATTTTATAAATCGTTTTCGAACTGAGGATTTGTTAAAAGTAATGATTCCAAGTCTTCTCTTTTGTTGTTGAATTTTTAATCAAAGTAACCATAGTTCTAACGATATAATTTATCCATACTTGACAAATATTCACATGAATCAGACGAAGCCATTGCATCTTTTTCCAAAAGTTTTACTATTTTTGCTACAGAAAATGAGTTTGTTCTAAGAAATTTAGAATGTTTAAATTTCATCTCATCAAGATATGAATTAAAATTTGAATCAAATGCTTAGCTACCATTTGAGACGGTTAAGTTATCAATAACCTCAGATGTCACAGAAAAATTGATATTTGACATATCCACTTTCCCATTTATTGTTTGTCTAATCCAAAAGCTAGTCTTTTTATCAAGATCCTTTAAGATTGTATTTTTTTCATTTTTACTTCCTACTTACTTTGGCCTTGGGATCAAAGCTATTTTATTATTGTTAACCATATCCTCAACAAACTAATTAAATATTTTTGCGTCAGCGGCACTCATACCTTTCATATTAGTTTTAATTTTTGTAATAAATTGCTTGACTACATCAACTGAAACGCCCGGTTATATTTTAGTTATCAGGATTGCTGTTGCTTTTAAGATTTGAGTTTTTATTTATGAATAATTTTTAAAGAAATTAGTAAATAAAAATATTACCTTTCTAAAATTTTCAGCGATTCCAGTCAAGTCTGCTTTTTCAATAGCAATCAAAAATTTTAGTTTGGATACTTTTGAAAAAGTTTTATAGTGAAAATATCCATTAGCCAAAAGGTCATGAAATCCTGCACTATCATTAAAACCTGGTTGATCAAATACAAATAAGTTTTGACTGGCTCCTTTTTAATTTGTTTATGTTGCTCTAAAGATATTTGGAATTTTAGTTTATGACCATGATTAACCACCAATTTTGGCATTGAAGAAGTTACTATTTTGATCTGCTTCATAAACGAGTCCTTAAAAAGTTCCAACACCTATAAGAGGAGAATTGCATAACATATGACCAGCAGAAGTTTTACCAGCCTTAGTGAACCCAAAGATTGAATACGATTCACTGAAATTTTATGATAGAACAAAATCACCTGCTTAAGCTATTTTATGGAAATTTTAAGTCATCGAGGGTTTGGATACTTTATTTTATTTCATTTTATCATTACTCTTGCCTTAAACCTTTGATTATCTCCCTAAACAAATCATGTTATATTTTTATACTTTTTAAACTCTTTAATTAGCAATTTATATTTGAGATGGATAATTCTCCTAAAAAGTAATTACTTTATCATTAATTTCATCCTATTCATTGAAATTTTACCTAAAAATCAAATAATAAGCAATGATCACCTTAAAATCAATATTTTTCTCACAAAATGAAAACCACTTAATTTTATTTTTCCCATCATATATATAGTCCATAATTAAAACTTATTAAATTTAATAAAAACATTTTTGAGCTTATTGACAGCTGAGAACAGACAATTAAACTGTAATATTCTATTAAAAAATAAAATGTTTATATTTTTAAACTTATGAAAGTTGCATTTATCAGAACCCAGTTACCCAGATAAACAAAAATCTCAAATGAATTTTATTCTGTAGAGGATCAATCAGTTTTACAATTTCTAGTTACAATGAATTTTAGGTTTACAAATTCATGAGTAAGGATTCTTAGAATAAAATAAGTTAATAACTTTCTCAATTTACAATTTGAGTTTTTCAAGTGTTAAAAAAGTGGTTAGGAGAGTTTATAAGAATTAAGTAATAAAAATTACTAAGTTATCTCTAATATCTTTATTATATATAGATCAACTAGAATTATTTTCGAAGACTTTTTTAATTTATTTTACTAAATTCTAGGGGAGTTTTTCAGCAAGCAATCGTGAATTTAATCTTGTCGCATAATTTTAGCTTTATTTATTTTTTACAAGAGATATAGAAGAAGATGTTCTTGTTCTACGCATATAATCGTTGCTGTCATTGCTTAAACTTTGAGTACTTAAATAATGGATCCGATCTCCAATATTCTTTCTATCAGAAGGGTTTTCTGAGCCATTAAAGGCTTCCTGAAGGCATTGAATGGCAAGTTCTGTTCGAGAGTATGCAGCTGCAAATGATGCATATTAAAGTAGTTACTTAACAGGCACTTATGAATTTGAATCATGTTTTGTTTTTTATCTATAGATTTCGAAAATTCCTTCAGGATTATTGATATTTTTGTAAATTTAGATAGCATATGGAATGTAATCGAGTTCAATCAAAATTTTGGCTATAATCTTGGATATGATAAAAATGATTCTCTGTATATAGTCCTACTATTATTTATTAGGATTATCATTCATATATTTTTCAAGATAAACTCTATAACTTAGCATTTTGTGTCCAATTATGCTCAATTTTTTCCAACCACTGCATGAATTCTTTCTATAATATTTAATAAGGAGTTAAACTATCTTTAATTTAATCATTTGCGGAGAAATGTTTATTTATTTACATATCTTTTGTTTAAGATTATCGTCAATGTTTTAGCATGATTCAAAAAAATTGATAACTTCCATATTGATAGGGAAAGTTAGTTCATTGAGATTTAAATTTGCAATATATAATAATTTCATTTATCTTAGTTTCATATTTGCCCATTTGTTAGTTGCCAGATCTACGATTAGGTCCGATATAATCGATTTATGAATATTTACTCCTCTTTATCCCCACTCATCCTTGTATCTTTTATCACTCAATAAAACTAATACTATTATTTTACTTTCTTATATTAATCTCCATATTATATAATAACATTTTGCAAAAAAATTTCCATGCGTCTCATCTATTTGAGAATAATAAATTTTCTTAAAGATACTCTTTATAAATTTATTGATTAATTCCAAAGATTATGGAGTTCGGTATCGAATTAATGGTTATTCGAGAAATTATTATGATCTCTTCATAATGAACTCCAATATTTAAAACTTTTTAATAAAATACATTTCCCGTCTTTATTTGTCGTTGATCTAATCAATCTTTGCTGAAATATTATGTTTTTATGGATTCTACAAATCTTGGTCATCTAAGAGAAGAGAAATTTCCATATTTTATCTTTGGGTGTTGTATTTTTAATCAAAGTTCGTATAATTTTATTGAATGAATTTGACCATACCTTTTAGATACTCACATGAATTAGAAGAAGTCATTGCATCTTTCTTTAAAAGCTAAGTAATATTCTCCAAAGAATATGAATTTGTATTAATTATTTTTTTATTTTTTTATTTCATCTCATTCAAACATTTATCAAAATCTGAATTAAACTCGTGATTAATAGTTGTGGCGTTAAGTTTATCTAAAACTTCAGATATAGCTGAAAAATTAATATCTTTCATATCTACCTCACCAACTTTTGCCATCTTTCTCACCCAAAAACTCGTCTTTTTGTTGATATCTTCTAGAAGAGTATTTTTTACAGTTTTAACTCCCTCTTATTTCGGTCTTGAAACAAAGAAAATTTTATCATTCTTGATCATGTTATCAATAAATTCATTGAACAATTTTGTTTAATTAGGGCTCATGTTTTGCATATTATTTTTAATCTTTGTGATAAGCTACTTCGCCGCAAGTGGTTTAAGATTTGATGGAGTTTTTGTAAGCAAAATTGCAGTAGCTTTTAAAATTTAAGATTTGATTTATTAATAATTGATAAAAGAATTCATAAATAGAAATATTGTTTTTTTAAATTGTTCAGCGACCCCATCTAAATCCGCTCTTCTAATGGCTATTAAAAATTTCATTTTTGGAGTTTTTAGGAAAGATTTATAGTGAAAATATCCATTAGCCAAGATACGATGAAAACCAGCGCTATCACCATAACCTGGTTGATCGAATATTGCCATATGATGAACCATTCCTTTTTAATCTTTATAGTTGGTTTTAAAAATATTTGGAATTCTAGTTTATGATATTGAATCATGACCTATTTTAGCAGAGAGAAAGGTATTATCTTTATCCACCTTATAGAATAATTCATCTATATCTTCAGCGCTTATGAGCGGATTGTTACATATCATATGCCCAGTAACAGTTTTACCAACCTTTGTGTATCCAAAGATAGAAATTGCCTCATTAAAATTCTAGTCAAGGGCAAAATCACCTGCTTAAACTATTTTATGAAAGTCCTGAGTTTTAGTTAGCAGCATTTATATTTTTATATTTTGTACTTTTTAATTAGCAAATTTATAATTAGGATTTATTTATTTACTATAAAAAGTACAACATTTTTATTATCTGCAACAAAACAATCTCCTTTTTAAATAATGCTTTCCTGCATAAATAAATTAATTTTAGCGAATAACAACAACCCTATTGATTATTATTGTGGATATTTTATTCTCAATGACAACAATTTAATTAACTATTCTTTCCACAATGAGCTAATTTATATTAAAAACAAATAAACAAAGGAAATTTGATTTCTCTTTGCTATTTTCCTATAAATTAAATTTTATTTATTTTAATCTTCAATTTACACCAACAATCATAAACTCTGATTTTAATTAATGTTTATCATTTGGTATTTAAAGATTTGAATAACAAAATTAATACTCTAAGATAATTTTAAACAGAAAAACATTATTTTTTTTAAAAAAAATAGAGAAAGGTATACTTATTATCAATTATAATTAAATTTTAAAAATGAATTCTCTTCAATAAAGGATCAACCGGCAATAAAGTTTTTCCATATATAGACATGCCATACATTAGATCCAAGGCCATAATTAGTATACTCCACCCACTACTCATATTGAGATCGGTAGCTATACCAATAATTAGGCAAAGATTCGAATCGTGTGCAAACTTACCAATGCGTGTTTAAGTTTGTTTGGATAAGATCTTGCAAATTTTTAGAAAAACTAATGATGTTTTTATTCCAAGTATAAGCTGTTGTAATAGCCAAATCAATTCCTTTCTCTTAAGCGAGAGACACATAGGGGCTTTTAGTTTTTGAGTATTGCAGATTTGTCAAATGGTTGGCTTCAATTGATGTAGTTTAAACAAGATGCTGGACTTCATCTTCAGAATTAAGCTTGGTATTATTGTTCTCAAGGATATATATACTGAAGCCAAAGGGGGTATTCTTTTGCAACAAATATTTTTTGTTTTGATGGTTAGAGTCATATGTCCCCGTCATATAGAATTTGGCATTAAGATCTGAGCTGTCAAAAATAGTAACGCTCCACCAACTTCCAAAGAATTGGCCCATGTTATCATTTACTAAGTTAGCACAGGCTTGTATGTTGTATGGATGAAATTCAGCCGCAGAAGTTATCAGCATTCTTACTTGGACAAGATCTTCTTTTGAAAAATTAGCTGAGGTTTCTTCCATCTGAGGAGTTTCATTTAATTGAGTCTCCAAGTAGACATAGCCTACGGATAAGAGCGCGGCAATAGCTATTACTGCGTAAATTGAGCTTTTCATTTAAATGTAATAAAATGAATATTATACGAACCATTAATAAACCGAAAGATATATTGAAAAAGATATCAAGATGCCTTTAATAATATAAATTCTAATTAAAAAATATTCAGATAGATTAATGATGAATACAAAACTCAAATTGACTGATGGAGAGAAAGAATTAAATAATCAGAATTCGATGTTGAATAAAATAATTATTGAATCATAATGACGAGTTATAAGTAAAATAATCATATAAATTTTTTCAATGTTTCATTTATGGAAGGGTATTTTTTGATTTTAGAACTGCAATCATTTAGTTTTAATTTTTATCTTTTATCCATATCTGCAATAGAAACATTATTTTATAAATTAATTCGAATATTGTTTAGATTTAACCCATTTATTTCTGTTTCCGTGTTTGTAGCTAAGCGACTAGATTAATAATGACCCAATCTTTGCTTGTCCTTCATGGTAATATACTCATTTATCTTGACAATTATCGAGTAAACAATCTTTAAATCAATCTATTTTTTCGTGTAGAAATCGATTAGCAACAACCTCAGATCATATGAGTCTCCAGATCTTTGTATGCATTTAATTTTTAACTCATTTAACTTGATCAAATTTGGTAGTTGCTCCTTGAACATATTTTAACAAATATGACTTAATTTTTTTAAGGAAGAGCGAATAATTTTATAAAATCTGCTTCGCAGAGCTTCGATGGTAAATATTTCTCTTTACCTTGGATACATTTCTCTAAAGTATTATCGAATATCCTTGAAATCATTGTGGTGATGATAAACAGTGATCAATTATTTTTAATAAGTCTCCGACCACTTTTTATCTAATGAGGAAGCACATGTGCTCATCGAATAATTTGAGCGATTCTGTCTTATATATTTCTAATGTTTGACTGCAGGATATGATTTCTTATTGATCAGCCTGTTTATAAACACTTATTGAATGGTAATATAAAGAATTTTGGCTTATTGCTAAGTGATTGTTACATTTTACATTCCATACACCAGTTTTGCAAACTTATGAAATGTTTCCGTATTGTCTTAATCGAAATATCTGTTGCAGTTCAGCAAAATTGTAAAGATAGAACGCATTTAAAATCTGTCGATCGGCTTGACTTTCTTTTTGCATTATTAGAGCAAAAATTTCTATAATCTTCGGTAAACTTAAGTTACAACACTGTAACAGCAAGTTTTGTAGGAATTGATAGTGCTAAGTTAGTGTATATTTACAATTATTCGATTACTTTATTTTACAGAAGTTATTGCTTGAAGGAGGAAATGCCATAGTCCTTTTTACAGAGAGCCTTTGCCACAATCTTTTTATCATCAAATCTATCGTTTACTGGATCAGTTTTAGATCTCATCTATCTTGCCTATAGAGGAAAACATTTAATAACTCCACATCCGTTTGTAATTTATCCAATAATCTTTAAATTACTATCAATTTGAGCCAGACAATTTTTAACTGCTACTGTTGATTCAGTAATAATTCTTTTTAATTAGAAAATTTAGTTGGTTGCAGTTTCTTTTGATGTATTAGCATTATTAAGGATAAGCTTGACAATATTATCAATATTTTTATGGGGAAATGTGTATAATAAAAGCTCCTTTGAATCAATCATCTCCTAAATATTTAAAAATGTACCTTTGAAGAAAGGGATCGTAACTAATCATTATTTTTGAATTGCAGAATACAGTTTTTGCAAATCACCTTCTTTTTAGCTTTGGTAGGCTCCATCTATTGATTCTTGGCTTATTCAGCTTCCAAATCAATTATGAATCCAACTGGCTCCTTTTTTTACATATAATAAGTTCAAGTGATCTGGTTAATTCCTTTTAATTGATAGAATATACAAAAATAAGCAGGATAGATATAAAAATGTCTATCTATTTGACAAAATAAACATTATAAATAATAAAATGAGTTTAGAAACACGAATATTGAATGTAGTTAATCGATATCAAAGTATTACGTTTTCAAAATCAATCTTCCTCGAACAAAAGTTCATTTATCACTTTACAAATTTAGTTTCATAGAATGATCTTATTAACTTTTTAATTTGCACTATTTCAGTTATTTTATCAATTCATTGATTCTAGACCAACCTCGACATACACAAAAAAATATTGCTATTTTAACAGCCAATCTAATTCTCACAAGCATCAAATTAGACAAGTAGAGCCAAATATTATATAATTCAAATGAACTCCCCTTACACTCCCCGGCCGAAAAAAGGTCAAGGAACAACTAGAAAATAGTACAAGCCACTTTATGTGTTGATAGACAAAATGCGGACTGCCGTGAAGAATTCTTAGTCCCAGTCTGATTCAATGTTGTTTGCGCAAAATATTGAATCTTTCATCGATATTATGAACACCATTGAAAAAGAGAAAGTTACAAAGCCTGATTGGAGAGATATTTTAATTGACAATCTAAAGACTTGTTGGTCCACCAATAACGTAATTGCTCCTTTCTAATATAGAAAAAAATAATCCTCTATCACTTCAAAATAATCGCAGAACTGTCTAACTCTCAAATCAGTGTTGAAACCCTCAATATTTTGTTAAAGAAGTATGATTATGGCTCTTGGAACATGAGAGAAACTGATCTAAACATCAAGTAATATGAAGTTTGCTATAAATTAGTCAAAAATTAAAATTAAAAAACTCGCTACCTTATTTAAAAAACATCTAATTTAGTCTGTTTATTTTTTAGTTCTTTAAAAATGGAATACGAACCCATTTTCTACCATTATACTTGCTACTGTAATCCTCTTAAAAATAAAACTGTCTTCCTTCCTGCCGTCTAATCTTACCTTAAATTTATATACTCCCTGCCTAAAAATTTTGAGCCTCATTATAACCCTTTTGCAATGATTCGAGATCTTTTTTCTTTTTACAAAGAGGAAGAGTGCCTAAAAGAGCTGTAAAAAGCACGACTTTTCAATATCTGCAGTTATTTTATCGAGCTAATTCGAAGACCAATTTTCATCTAATGGCTAAAAATATAAAAAATACAAAATTAAATCATATCAATGATTCGGAAAATAGATGAAAATGATTAAAGAAGGAATCTTAAACTGTTAGTGCTCGTACTAATGTCAACAAAAACTCAAAATCAATTTTTAAATTTGCCAGATATTCTTACTTTTGGATTGACAGCTAATTCAAGCATTATGGAAATGTTGGAGTATATTGCTAGCACTCATTATTCTTTAGCAACTCTTAAAAATAATGTAAGCTCATAAGTTTTGCAAAAATTATATGAAATAATTAAATAAAATTTTACTCTCATTATAAAAAATGGAAAGATTACGAACTTAGAAATGATGGCTGAAGCACTTCTATTTGAAATAAATCGCAATCTCTCCATCTTAGTCGTCCCTGATATCAATCTGATTAACTTTAACAATTTGGCCAACATCGATAGAAATTTGGCGTTAAGATATTTAAAATGGTTCCCCTATCTTAAGCTTCTAAACTATTTTCACGATATCACAAATCATAAAAAGCAATTATATGTTACTAACTGTGAATTACTGACGATCTGCTATATTCTCGTTTATATTTTGAACGGTAAAAAAGAAACTATGAACGAACTGGTGAAGTTTATCAGCGAAATATATGTGCCTTCTCTAATTGAAGATACTGACTAAGTTAGAAATAGCTTTTCTAAGTATATAAATAGTTATCTTTAGGATAATTCATATTTTTTGTCGCATGAGCATTGGCAAATTTGATCAAGTAGCCTATAGATGCATCAGATAAATGCTTAAAGTTCATAAATTAAATAAGTATTTTGGATAATTAAAGGATAACCGCATTCTTTTTCAAGGAGTAGTCCAAATAAAGGAATAAATGGAAATGGCAGCCTAATTAAATGAAAGAAGTTGCATATTCGCTAGCAAAATTGTATCACTATTAATGATAGAACTGATTGACAGTTATCACAAATGTGCTACTAACAACGATATGCTTGACAAGAGAAATGTACATCTAACTGAAGGATTTCTTGCTTTGGGATATTTTTACCACCAAATATAAGATGAATAGCTGGGATAAATATTGGAGCAACTAGTAAAGATATGCGATAATTAACTGATATTTCGGAAAGTTATAGCCATATTGGAAAGACATATATTCAAAGCCCTACAAAATTGTTTTCCTTCCAAATTCAACTTTAAGAATAAACTATTTTAAAATCTGCTTGATTGTTACAGGGACATTCATTTTAAGAAAACAACCATTTCCAAAAAGGAAAAGATCAAACTTGTTGATTTTTGCTTTAACCTCAAATCGGAATTGTTCACTTTGTTTAATAGATTCAGAGATCAAGAAGTTATTAGGAAGCAAATTCAAAGAATCAATGATGAAATTGATGGAATAGAGATGTCCATCTTAGGGAAAGCTGCATAAAAGTATATTATTTAGGTCAGTAACTAAATCAGAATAGAAGAATCAAAAGATTTTGGACTGATAGTGTCCACAATACTTAAAAATCTTTACTATTTAATTTATCAAAATAAATTTGTCTTTGTCTTTTCTTCCTGTGCTGAAAAACAATAATAAAATGCCAAGGATAAAAACGATAAAAAATAATAGGCCAACACCTTTATCTTTTAGTAAGAGTTAGAAGAATCAGCATCTAAAATGAAATCACTAAAAGATCGTTGTCGATAACTTCTACCTATCTTAATGTAAAATTTCTTCAAAATTTCTTTATTTCAATCAACACCTCACCTAACACGCTGGGAAATAACTAGCGTTATTTGGGATGAGCATTTGTTGTCTCAGTTAGACGACCTGATGTACATTGCTTATCTCTGTGAGTTGAAATAGATCCATTCATATTTAATGTAAATACGCCTTTCTTTCATTAGTTAATACTTCGGGTGTTAAATCTTCCTTCTTTAACTTTCCCGATATGTATTTTTACAATTTTTTAATGTGTAAATTAGAAAATAGCTTAAATAATGGCTTTATTGGCAACTGTAACAAATTCCGGAAAATAATCTTCCCAAAATGTCAAAACTTCTCCTTGGAAGAGGCAACATTTAAACTTATTTTAATGAAGGTCGATTTCATAAAATATTTTTTCTGATGAATCAAAATTCAATGACATATTTAAATCATTTCAGAGATCTTATTAAATATCTCAATTAGTATGTCTTCAGTGCGAGCCAAATCAGTACTCCAATTGATAGAGAGCAAATTCTCCTTAAAATGACCAACAAACAATAATCATATGATCTAAAAAATTAAATGTACTGGCTACGCACCATATGGGAAAGTGGATGGACACCCTTGAGATTAATTATTCAAATCATCAAGACTGTTCTTAGAAAGGCTGTTGACATTAATGAAACTTCTCGGGTAAAGACCATTCTCAAATTTTCACAGTTAACTTTCATTAGAAGCGGCCATTTGACAGATTTAGGTGAGCCTTTATTTTTAATGATAACTAGAAAAGAAACACTTAATCTCTTGAGTGTTGTGGATAGTTTAAGGAAAGTGGTTGCCTCTGATATAAGTCAAAATCATTACAAATTAATCGACTCATTGATTTGCAATAAACGTAGATCAGCATCTATTGGCCTTAGTTTGAGTAAACTTTGTCATTTGGTTTAATTATCTTTTTAAAATGCAGACCGCATGGGGCATCTTCTCGCTGAGATTTTTTGCTATCTAATCTCCGAGCAACTTGGGATTAATTTGTGGTAAATGTAAATTGAGAAGCAAAAAATGTCCATTTTCTCTCTCAATTATGATGAATAGGATGTAAAAATTAATGAAAGACTGAAATAAAAGGATAGATAATTGAAAGATGAAATCAATTTTAATTTTCAACTCGCAAAAGATTTACCTCGAGTTATATTCGAAAGCTACCATAGAGCATGTATTATCCGAGATTATATTTCACTTTTTATCGACCAAGCCATAGAAAACATGAAGGACTTATCCACACAATAAAATTAAACTGTCGACCGGATCATTGGCATTGTGGCATTGACATTTGAGTAGTATAATTTTACTTTTAAAAGATTTTGCAGCTAGCTCCCTAGTTTTTCATTTCGTGAATGTTCTTTAAATAAACTTGTATAAGTTGAAAAGATCATTTCAGACAAATGCTACTAATTGCGATAAAGAGCTTGGAGTTATCTGTAAAATCAATTTATGAATTTACAAGAAAAAAATCGTTATCCAGTTTCTGTTATCTTTCCTTTGGGACAATATCTCTACAATATTGCTTGGAAGGGTAAATTATTGGTTACTTTTGTTAAGAAATACTAGTTTGAGGATAAATTACAAGTGGTACAGTCTCTCATTAAAAGTAACAATGATCTTTTAAAAAACTGGAAAAAGAATAATCAAGGTTTGCAGGCAAGCAAGAGGCAGGGACTTGATCGCTAGTTAGGGAAGGTGGCCTTCAATATTGATTTAGGCATTATGGAAATCGATTAATCTCTCATTCCTTACTAATTAATAGATAATCTCTTGAAAGTTCATCCCAACTTGGTTAAATTTTTACTATATGACGTTAAAAACATTAGTCATCATCTTACTTACTTTGTGCTACGTAATCACATAAATATTGATATAAGTGTGCTTATTCGTAAATTATAATAAGTAAATTAGAAAGTACAAGACCGAAATGCAAGAGAAAATGTTCTTCTTTTGATTCACTATAAATATCTGTCATTTCCGTTTGAGTTAACTAAATCAGTTAAAATCAGTAAAGGTGTTTATCGAATCCCTTCCATCCAATATATGATGGAAAATCAGTTTAAAGCGAAGGAATATAACATCAAAAATTGTAAATTTTTAGTCAACACAAAAGGGGATTTAGTTGAAACAGAAAATAGGTTTTAGAAAATAAGAAGCAAGTTCGATACTTGGGTTGGAATTAAAGGTCGCATACCGCCAGCAGATTAACTTAAACATTTATTCAATCAAGATGTGTATCTGTATATGGGTCATGGCTCAGGATTGGAACACATTGAATAGTCAATTCTTTCGCTATTTCAACTTAATTGTCTGCTGCTTGTTTTTGGATGCAGTAGTGCTCAAATGATCTTCGATGAGTCATAACCTTATGGATGCGCTTATCAGTTATTGCTGAGGAATTGTCCTGCCTACTTAGGATGTTTATGGACAGTAACGGATTCTGACATCGATAAGGTAACTCAGTATATCTTTGAGAATAGATAGCATTCTAACCTATCATAAATACTTGAAAGCGCCAAACCCAAGTGTGTTCTTCCTTATATGAATGGTAGTTCGCTTGTAATTTACGGTCTACCAAGCTATCTAGTTAGATGAAAGCAACTAACTATAAGCTCAAGAGAACTCAAATGATATTCATAAACGAATTGTAAAGTATATTTTTATTGATATCAAATTAAAGATGAAATCTCATAATAAACTTCTATAAATTTGAGACCCTACAACTCAAATCTAATATGCAACAAAAAGAAGTCTTGCCCAAATTTATTTATTTAATTATTGACATTGTTGATCAGGACTATCATTAATATAGGTTTATTAGATCTAATAATAAAGATTCTCTTATAATTAATTATGCGTTTGGAATCAGTGGAAGACGTCAAAAGTCTTGTAGGGAAGATAGATAAGTCTTCTATGGGTCAAAATGCCTCTAAGGATAAACCCAAAAAAGTTGTTAAAAAGACTGTTAAAAAAGCTGAGCCTTGGGAGATGAAGGGAGGAAACATACTCGAATAAAAGTTTGATGAGACCCTCTTCTACCGACCAAAAACAAAAGAGAATAAGCTGGTTTACTAAAATTATTTGGGTAGGATATATGAATTAGTTCAAGATCAACCCCCTGAGACCCTCATAGCCATTGCTGATTAAATCTTAGCCATTATCAAAGGTGAAGCGACTGATGCTCAAAAAAGAGCTGATTCTTAGGTTCTTATTGGCTAAAAAATCAAAGAAGACGCATTCATTGATATCATCAACATTGCGCGCACCATCACAGATTATAGTATCGAAGGAGAGCAAGCCTTAAATGAAATCGTCAATATTCAAGATGATTAAAATTAAGGAGAGGAGGAAGGAGAAGAAAACGTTGTAATTGAATAGGAAGAAGCAGAAGTTGAAGACGAGGAGCAGCCTGTGCAATAAATAAAGAAGGGAGGAAAAAAGGAAGAGGATAAAATTGAAGATGAGGGAGCTATTGATACTAATTTTATTGACGCACACTGGATTCAAACCCAACTTTTGAATTATTATGAACCAACAGAAGCCTTGCGACTGTAAAAATAGATTCTTGCAGTATTAAATGGACGGACTGCTATGGAAGTCTAGAACAATTTATTAGGAATTCTCAACTACTAAAAATTTGGGCTAATTTCAATCCTGCTCAAGAATCGTAAAGCCATCTATCATTGTGTTCGCTATCAGCAAGCCCAAAACTAAAAATAGAAGTAGCATATCCTCGAATAAATGAAGCAAGACAATATCAGTATCGGCCGAAGATTTAAAAAGCACTAAAGTGAAGAGCTTATTCCTCGAAAATCTCAAGAGTAAATAGGAGGGGATGATAATTTCACCACTAGAATAGCCAAGGATGATGAAATCAGCAGAATCAATAAGAAAATTATTGATTTGACTATTCATTAAACTTAAGATAAAACTGGAAGCAAACAGGAGTATAAATTTAAATTACCAGAAGGGGCGGAAAAAATTTAGAGATCAGGGTATGAGGAAGTCTACATTCCTGCAAGCACCAAGACCATTAACTAAACCTTAGCTGAAGTAGATTCTCTTCCAGAATGGATGCAGCCAGTCTTTTCAGGGTTTAAGCGATTCAATCCCATTCAAAGTAAAGTTTTGAGTCATGCATTAAAAACTGATGAAAATATGTTGGTTTGTGCTCCTACATCAGCAGGTAAAACTAACATAGCTCTCCTTGCTATTCTCCGCACAATAAGTGAATATCGAGATGAATAGTCTCAATCTATTGATTATTCAAAATTTAAAATTGTCTACATTGCTCCCATGAAGGCTTTGGTCGCTGAAATTACAGGCAATTTGTCAAATCGTCTTAAGACTTTAGGTATTACAGTAAAATAATTGACAGGTGATATGCACCTCAGTAAAAGTCAGATTGAGGAAACTCAAATTATCATCTCCACTCCTTAAAAATGGGATATCATTACTCGTAAAACTGGGGAACGTCTATTCGTGGAGCAGGTTAAGTTGGTTATTATTGATTAAATTCATCTCCTATCAGATACAAGAGGGCCAGTTCTCGAATCTATTATCGCTAGGACTATTCGTCAGGTTGAGACTTTACAACAGCAAGTGAGATTGGTTGGTCTTTCAGCAACTCTACCCAATTATCGAGACGTTGGAACTGTTCTTCGAGTTCACAAAGAAGGACTCTTCTATTTTGACCAAAGCTATCGACCTATTCCTCTCGAGCAACGATTCATTGGAGTAACCTAAAAGAAAGGAGTCCGAAAGATGTTAATGATAAATTAAATTCTGTATGAGAAGGTGATGGAGAGAGTAGGTGGTTCTCAAATGATAATTTTTGTTCACTCTCGTAGAGATACAGTAAGAACAGCTAATGCTATAAAAGATACTGCCTTTGCTAAAAATGAATTAAATCGAATTTTGCGACCTGAATCAGAAAGTAAATTGATTATTGAAGCCATTGTCGAAAAATAGACGATCAACAGTAAATAGTTAAAAGAACTACTTGTTAATGGAATTGGTATTCATCATGCCGGTCTTAGTAGAGCAGATCGTGATCTAGTTGAACAACTTTTCGCAGATAGGCACTTCAATATCCTAGTATCCACTGCCACTTTAGCCTGGGGTGTCAATTTGCCTGCTCATACTGTCATCATTAAAGGAACTCAAGTTTATTCTCCTGAGTAGGGACGCTGGATTGAATTAAGTCTGCAAGATGTAATGCAAATGCTCGGAAGAGCTGGCAGACCTAAGTTCGATACTGAGGGATAGGGAATTATTTTGACTGGCTATGAGTAAGTTCGTTATTACTTAAATCTACTAAACATGCAAATTCCTTTGGAGAGTCAAATGCTGCGCTCACTTGCAGATCAACTGAATGCTGAGGTGGTTCAGGGTTCAGTTAGTAATCTCAAAGATGCAGTGAATTGGTTAGGTTACACCTATCTTTACGTGCGTATGCTTAAAAATCCAAAACATTACTCAATTCCATCAGATTAAATCGAAGAGGATCGGTAATTGTTAAGAAGACGAGTAAATCTAGCTCATTCTGCCTTTTCAATCCTCTAAAAGAATGGATTGGTGAATTATGATCGCAAAAGCGGAGGTGTAACTCCTAATTTCCTCGGAAAAATAGCTTCTTTCTATTACATAAAATATGCCAGCATGGCAATTTATAACAGCAATCTCAAAATGAATTCTGGTCTCATTGAACTGTTCAAAATATTTTCCATGTCAATCGAGTTCAAATACTTGACTGTTCGAGAAGAGGAAAAGAATTAACTGAAAAAACTAGTTTAGTCAGTCCCAGTACCTATTAAAGGGTCAGTTGAGGAGGTAACAACCAAAATTTCAGCCTTATTGCAGGCTCATATTTCCCGTCTACAACTGGAGGGCTTTGCTTTGAATATAGATAAAGTTTATGTTACTCAATCTGCTTCTCGTATTATGCGGGCGCTGTTTTAGATATGTTTGAAAAGAGGGTGGGGACAAGTCGCGCAAAGGACCTTGGAATTAGCAAAAATGATCGATAAATCGATGTGGAGTTGTCTGAACCCCCTCCGTCAATTTAAAAACATTCCATAATATGTACTCAGTCGGCTGGAGAAGAAATAACAATTTAGTTGGTAGTCTTTCTATCAAATGAATCCTCAATAAATTGGGGATCTCACCAAATTTCCTAAACTTGGAAAAATTCTTTTTAAATTTGTCCATCATGTTCCTAGAGTTCAAATTTAAGCCTATGCGCAGCCTTTGACTCGCAGTTGCCTGCAGATTGATCTCACTGCTACTGGCAATTTCAAGTGGTAATCATAGTTCCACGGAAATGAAGAACCATTCTGGCTGCTAGTGTTGGACTGTAATTAAGATTATATTCTCTATTCTTACTATTTTACTCTGACTAAGTCTGAGGATGTCTTTTCCACTCAATTTACTGTTCCTCTTTACGAAGTTATGCATCCTCTCTATTACATCAAAATTATTTCTGATCGTTGGGTATGCTCTGATAATGTTCTTCCCCTTTCGTTCAAGAGTATGATTCTTCCATCGAAATTCAGTCCTCCCAATGAACTTCTTGATTTACAACCATTGCCTGCTTCCTCCCTCGATCCAATTGCTAAAGAGCTCAAGATAAACCATCTCAACCAGATTCAAACCCAAGCATACAATTCTTTCCTAAACTCGACTGAAAATACCTTCCTTGGTGCTTCTTAAGGTTCAGGCAAATTTACCTTAGCCATTCTGGCTATAAATCAAGTCCTCCAGTCTCATAAAAAAGTAGTGCTGATTCTGTCTCACTCGGTTATTGTCTAAAAGAAATGCCAATATCTATCAAGATTATTTAATAAGAAGAAGGTTGCTAAAACTTTTGAAGATCTAGCCAAAGATACTCAAGTCCTGGCAAAGGCTGATTTAATTATTACCACTGCTTAAGCTTGGGATGTACTCAGTCGACGTTGGAAAAGCAGAAAAGGATTTAATTAAATTGGGTTAATAGTTGTGGATAACTTACATCTACTTGGATAAAATAGTTCCACTCTCGAGGTTGTAGTCAGTCGTATGCGCTTTATCAGCAGTTAGACTCAAGGCAGTTTTAGACTTATTTGTCTAAGCACCAGCCTTGCAGATTATCGAGAAGTTGCAGAATGGATTGGAGCTCCGCCATAAAATACACTAAATTTTCACTCAAGTGTCCGCCCAAACAGCATTGAGATTGTTTTCAATAGCTACGATCAAAGCATAAGAGAATCTCGCCTGCATATAATGCAAAAGAGTCTAATGCAAAATGTCTTGCATTATAACCGTAGCACTTTAGTGGTTGTCAATGATAAGAAACAGGCCCGCATGACTGCTCTAGATTTGGTCAGTGAGTTAGCTGCTGAGCCAAATCCTAAAAAATTAAAAAAGATCAGTGAACGTCAGATCTAAACTTTTGCCAAACGCATAAGTGATCAATACCTACTACATATTATCGATTATGGTATCGGATATATCTACGAGGGGATGAATGAACTTTAGCGCCAAATAGTAGAATAGTTATTTAAGGTATAAGGCATTACTGTTCTCATTATGACCCAATCCCTCAAATGGTAAATCGATTATAAGGTCTTTATGGTGGCAGTTCTTGACTGTTCTCGCTATGATGCTCGGGCACGCCGTTGGGTAGACTACTCTATTCCAGAAATGGTGCAATTGATGAGTATCGCCGCCATCTCATAAAAAGACAGACACAAGGGTAAATAATACAGCACTGCTAAATTTATTATTTACTGCCACTCTGCCAAGAAAAACTTTTACAAAAAGTTTTTATTCGAGCCATATCCTCTTTAGTCAACATTACATATCAATCTGCATAATCATTTCAACTCAGCTATTGTCGCAAAGAGCATTAGCAGTAAAATGGACGGAGTTGATTGGTTGACCTGGACCTTTATGTATCGTAGACTTGTCAACAATCCGAATTTCTATAACATGGATGATACTTCTGAACAGAGTATCAGTCTCTATTTATCGGATCTTATTGATGAAACTGCTGAATATCTGACAAGCATCAAGTGTATATAAAATGATGAATAAGCTGAAGAGGAGACTTTAACTTCAACCAATCTTGGTATTATTTGTTCTTACTACTATATCAAAGTATAAACTCTTGCTACTTTTCTTAATAAAATCAGTGAAAACATGAAATTAAGAGACGTGCTTGAATTGGTAAGTCAGGCTGAAGAACTTTCAGACTATCAATACAAACCCAAAGAGTATGATATCATTGCACAGCATTTGACTCAAGTCAGTGAGACTCCACTTAATAAAGTTCATGGATTACTTCTGCTTCATATCCATCGTGTACAAATGACTGCTGAATTACTTCAATAATGTAAAGCAATTTTGCCAATGTGCATCAGATTAACACATGCCTTGGTCGATGTAGTTTCGTCTTTTGGCCACTTAAAGCCTTTACTTTTTTGCATGCAGTTTTGTCAGATGCTAGTTCAAGCTATGTGGATAAACTAATCGCCCTTACTCCAAATATTGGATCGTCAAACTGTTAAAATTCTCACTGAGGAGCATGACATTAAAGATATCAATGATTTTGTTGATATGGATGAAGATGAACGCAAGAAGGTACTAAAGGGCAAGGATATTGATAAGATAGCAGCTGCTTGCAACCGCTATCCAACTATGAATCTCACCTATGAATTTGGGCAGCGTACTGAAGAGGAAGTTGAACTCATTGTGCGTCTATAAAGAGATGATGAACTTGACAATGACAAAGTGATCAGCAACTACTTCCCCGGAGAAAAGGAAGAGTTTTGGTGGGTGATAATTGGAGACAAGAAAAACAACAAGGTTCTGAGTACTAAACGTACTCTTATCGAGAAAAAGACAGAAGTGAGGTTATCTTTCTAATTTGCTGACTGTTCGAAAGTGGTAGTTTACGCTCTTTGCGACAGTTATGTGGGTGTGGATAAAGCAGAAGAGATCGATGTTGTTGGTTGATTCATAACGCAAATAATTTAAACCTTTCTGTTAGTTTATTATGACATTTGAATATATTTGAATAAAGAGATATAAATAATAAAAATAATAAATAATTCAGTATTATTAGGTCTACTTTTCCTATATCTACGCTATTTCGTATTTGCCTTCCTGATTGAGCGTCTATTTCATTAGGAATATGTGAAACACGAGAAGGATAGAACAGCACACCACAAGCTACATCATTGCTAAGTTGCTTGTAATCACGCTAAAAGGCAGTTTACCGAGTTTGTAGCACGACATAATTAGACCGCAGGCCAACGTTCGAATAGTATGAGGATAAAATTATATTGCTGCTAGTAACAACACATAGAAAAAGGCAGCACTGAAAAATGAATTTAGACCTAGAATTGCCATACTATACAGAATTGAGTCTCCAATGGCAAAATTAACCTGCTGAAGACAAACCAAGGTACTTGAAATTATAAGCAGCATTATGCTGAGAGTAATAGTTAAAGTTTTTCTTCTCATCACCGAAGTAGAAATATCTAAATATCTTAGCATTTACACGAAGGAAATAGCCCACACAGTTGAAAAGAGGAGACCCATATGATTTAAACTGAGTCTTCAACATCGTAGCAGGTGCTGCTCTGTAATCGTTGTATAAAATCAGGACATCGACAAATAATTCCGAAGAATATGGCGCAAGTCGATAGTATATCTGAATAATAATCTTAGTACAAGTATTATAGCTGATAGAATTGAATTTGAAGAGAGTTTGAAGATTATATTTTTTAAGACTGATTTTATTCCAAAAGAATTGACGTTGCAAGATGACTGTTATTGATTAGTGAGGGATTTTGTTTGTTTACGAAATCTATTTCAGCAATTTTTAAGCTTTGGTTATATCTTGATCGATGAGATAGCGAGGAGATTCAGAAAAAACAAATAAAGTTGCGATGTAAACAATTGAGCATGGCACCACCATCATAAAGAATATTTAAAGGTCATTCAGTCGAGCAGAATATATCCAAACTGAGATCATTTTACCAATATTAAATGAGACAAAACCTAATAGCAATATAAAATTATATGTTTTGATCGAGTAATACTCCAGAACAATCATTAGTGAAATAAAAGCGAGAGAATAATGGAAGATGATAACACTAAAAAGACCAACTCGGATAGTCCACGAACTATCGATCATCATACCGATGAAAAGGACTACAGCTCCCAAGACCAGGATAGCTATTGTAACTGAGTTGATGTAGAGTCTACTAAAATATAGGGATAAATATGCTGCTAATAATATACTGAATGCTTGTGCTGTTTCTTGAACAATAAATTCGTTTAAGTTTTCTTCCCAGGCAATTGAGAGTTCAAACATAGCTTAGTCAAGCCCTGAAATGAACCAGTATATTGAGAAGCATACTATGAGCTTAATTTGATACAATCCTTTAGGCTTAAGATAATAGATTAGCTGTTCATATTAATTAATGCTTTTGTAATTTTGATAGTTCATTATTATAATTATAAGACAATATTTTACAACAATAAGATTTGTATTTTAAATGATATGATGGAACACTTCGAGCAGGTGCTTTCTGCTTTTCACAGAGAATTAATATAAAAAAATTGAATACATATAAGTTATTTCTAATTAATTCAAACACTTCAATTTTTTAGTTGTTAAGCAAATATGTCCCACGCTCTTTTGATTAAATAGAAGATTTTGAGCTGATTACTTGTTCATTTTTAAACACCAGCTTCTTAAAAATATTTTTTCCTCTCTAATATATGATCACTCAACTCCAAACATGCCCCTTATTTATTCTTGAGAATCGTTTATAGATTAATTCAAAACGTATGACCTGTCAATTTAAGCTCAATTTAAGTTGCCCATAAGTTATTTTATTTCAAATCTGATTTAATTCTTTTTTAGAATATTCCTTGGTTGGAATATTACTCTATATTAAGTCGAATTCTAAAACTGCTAAAATAGAAATTTCATTAGTCTATAACTTTTATTGTTTTTTAAGTAAAATTCAAGCCAACATTTTCACCATAATTCTCCTATATAATTTTTTTAAAACAAAAAATATTTAGAGCTTAGAATTACGAGTAATAATAATTTTTTTTCAAAAAATTCGAAAGATAAAAAATAAAATGGGGTTTGTATTAGATAAATAGAAGTTATTTTATCACTAGTATTGCCTTTATAATATGTGAAACTAATTGCTTGTCAGTTTAAAAAAATATCGAAATAAGGTTTCGCCGAATAAATTTTCCTCTGATATTCTAAAGTTAATATTACTTGTATGATAGTGCTTGGAAATGTTCGAGTAAAATTTATTTTCTGTTTGATGATAGTCATTTGCTTTTTTTCGCTGTTTCTAAACATTAAAGAACATAAAATTATTCTACTTTACTAACAATGACAATTTTTCAGTTAACATGACAATAGTAGTCAATATATCCTCCCATCTCTCTGCAATTGCCCAATTTAATTGAAATTGATTTGATGTAAAAGCAGCAAGAAATATCATGAAATGTTATAAATGCTGGAAAAAGGAATGTTTTAATTAATTAATTTAAAATGTAGAATATAAATGATGAAGAACATAAAGGCGTCACCTATGCCAAAATCACACTGGAAGTAATCCATATATTGAGTTTAGAAAAGAATTCAACTTGTTTAGCTGGTCATTCGATCCAAAATTTCAGTTGCAAGAGCAGCCAGGAAATTAGAAATCAAAGTATCGACTGCAAAGCTTATTATTAAGAAGTTTCGGGAAGAAGGCACCTTCTTTGAATCAATCAAGGACAGAATGGAAAGACTAAGCTCTCAAAATGCAGAGAATGAGTTTAGAAATTCATAAAATCCGTTATTTTCTGTGGGGGCAGGGACAACACAAACGATGCCAAGTTTCACTCAAAATTACTTCTGCCCGCTTGAGTATCCGTATTTTTCTTACTGTACTTCAAATTATCAACCCTAATTCTTTCCATGTCCACTTTACTTTCCCCTGACATACAATTCTCTCTTGTGAAGCGAATAATCATCATCGATAACTGATTTGAGTTTCATATTTTTTCTATACATGAAAATGTCATAACTGCGAGCAAAATGTTTTATATGATTATTGGAGAATTGTTTTCTGTTTAATTTAATTAAATTTTAATATAATTATAACATCAAAATAATCAGCATCAGTATTAGCATCAAATGTATTGATACAAGAGAAAAAAATTAAAATCAATTTAGTGGAAATCAAAAAAATAAAGAAACAGCTATTCGTAGATTTGGTAAAAATAAAGAAATGATAAAATTTCGAAATTAGTTATTATGTGAGCATACACCAAGAAAAAATGCACACTTGACTTGAGAGAGAAATATTTGTTTCAAATTGTTACATAATTACTAAAAAATGATAGTATTAATTGTTAATTAGTATGGAAGTGGCAACTTTGAGAATACAATTGAACATATGCATCAATCAAATTTAAAATCTAAAAATACTTTTAATCTGCTCTACCTCTAAGCTACGATAAAAAATAAATTAACCCAGAAAAGAAGTTCAGTCATATTTATAACTTTTGCTAGTGGGCATTTCCATTAAAATTCCATCTATATTCCTCAACTCTCTTACATTAATAAACAAAATACTCTAAATAGCAGTACCAAATGAAAATTTAGCAAAGCATGATTGAATGGTTTTGTGAAATATTTAAAAAATGAGTAAAATTATTAAAATAATATTTAAATGAGTAATTTAAAAAATATAATTTAAAATGAACTTGCCAATTGATTTTTAAATCATTGCCAATTGATTTAGGCCATATCACTAAGATGATGTCTTATCAATAAATTAATTTATTAGATCTTTCTGGTTGATATTAAACAATCAATACAATTCACACTTCAATTTCAGATCTATCAGCCAATTCATGAAATTTTATATTTATATTTTTACAGATAAATCATTTTTTGGCCTCTTATTCGGGAGGAAACTCTTTTTCGGCTTGCCTTCTCTCTGTAGCCGTCACTTTTTGAAAATCTAAGATTCGAAGGGAAGGAATCTTTGATATCACATATAATCTATAGTTCGGAAGTTCAGTAATCATGTTATTTGTCAAGACTAACCTTTGAAGCTTCTTGCACTTACTGAGCTTTGCAATTTCGGATAGTTATGATATTTTATTGTTCATCATAAAGATATTTTATACGTTCGGGAGTGACTCTGAAAGATCTGTGATAGTTTTTATTCGATTGTTGGTCAAAATAATAGTGGCAAGACGCTCAAGAAGAGAGAAATTTCCCAGTTTACGGATTTAATTATCACTCATATCGATGCACTCAAAAAAATTCTGAATAGGGAAAGGAGTACTAGAGTGGCACCCATATTTTCGATGGCAGTAATTTTATAACCGCGTAGATCTAATTGCCTTTAGTTGAGAGGGTTGGTGAATTGAGGGGACTGTTGGATGAGTTCAGCTGTTATCTTCATCTCTTATAATATTATTTGATCAATTTAATTTATTTAAAAGTGAACCTAATAATAATTAAAGCTTTCTAACTCAAGTCAGATTGATAAAGTAAGTAAAATAATCTCATAAAGTAATTCTAATATATAAGTTAACCTTGAGAGTAGCATTATTATTATCTTCCTTTGGAGAAAGTTCTTTAAGGCTAAAATGATTTTTAACTTATGATTATCATCTACTTTTTATGAGATGTAATTATTAGATTATTTCGTATTTTAAATATTTATTTTTACTCTTGATTGGGATATACTCCTCAAATTGTTTATTAAGTATTTGAAGAATATAATAAATATTCAATGATTTTTCGAAGTATGCTTGGAAAGGTCCTCGGTGGACTGTCAAACCTGAGTCCGGTTAAAAACTTAATCAAGTTTGTGCTCGACCGCACTCTCAATGAACTTTTATCGGATCAAATATCCATCTAAGATTTTAAAAATGGAGAACTTTTCCTCACAAAAATAACTTTAAATGTAGACAAAATTAATAAGGAGTATCTGCTAAGTAGTCCCTACATCATGCATTCTGGAAAAGCTCAAAAATTGAAAATCATTATGCCCAAGTATTCCTAACTTTCTACTAAAAGCGTTGAAGTCATTTTGGACGGATTACAGCTAGACCTCAAACCCAACAAAAACTTCGCATAAAATTTCAAAGAAGCCATGAATGAAAAGCAGAATGATCTCATACTTTTGCAACAAATTTAGTCTGAATAAACCATTGAAAGCAACCCTTTAGACTTTTTCAGACAATTAATAAAGCAGATTCTTTTAAACATGAAAGTTACGCTATAAAATTCAGTCATGAGGTTATTTATAAACTAGCCGTTTCAGGAAACAATCGTAAAACCTCAATTTTATTTAATGTTTAGAGTGCCTAGACTTTACATTGGAAAAAGTTAAGACATCGTTCTAAAAAATTAAGGGGAAATAGAGTAAATTAAATTTGACATGCTTCTGCCACAGCTTTCAGCTCATCTCCTCAAGGAAGGGACCTCATATCCTTAATTTTCTAATGAAATATGTGAATAATCAGATTTTCCTTTTACTTATCCAACAGTAAACCATCCTGGCACAATTCTTCTTATTGGTAAATCAAATTCACTTGATGAAAAGGACTCAATTACAAAACTGACACT
>Ga0302188_10000842_pt1 | contig 25040 bp, 21 predicted proteins | sample II_Bog_E2_1_FD_198783 | JGI IMG/M metagenome (GOLD analysis project Ga0302188, IMG submission 198783) | Peat permafrost microbial communities from Stordalen Mire near Abisko, Sweden - II_Bog_E2_1 | ecosystem: Environmental > Terrestrial > Soil > Wetlands > Peat | place: Sweden: Abisko...
CCTATTGAAATTACTCTATTTGTAAATAATTCGTCGAGCACAATCTTCTCAAAAACAGTCAATGAAGCTCCAAAATTAATTAACTTAATTAACGCTATTTGAAGCTATAAAATATGCGCTCCCATAGCGTGCGTCTCTATCCTCTGATGAAGTAATACATACATCAATGATACTCATTAATTTGTTCATCATTTCTTATTCATTTATTAATAAAACTTCTTTTGCGTGAACAGCATTGCAGCATAGAAATTGTCGAAGCATTTACTATGACACTCAGTTTACTATTTGCTCAACTCCTGCTTATAATTTGGGAAACAGACTTTGTTGCAAAGGACAGTTAGGTCCACAGCTCGTTTTAATTTCTACAGGTTTTAGATGTCAACGATGTCCTATTGAGAGTATAGGCCCGAGGATACTTCAATGGCGGAGTCCGTGAATTTATCCATTGTGATTTATAAATAATAGAGATCAAAATAGTTGGAAAAGTGGTGCAATGAAACAAAATATAATTTTCCCATAAATTGAATTGAAATGGCACTTGACTCTAATTTATCATATTAGCTCTTCCCCCAAATAATAGTAAGCGAATATTAGATAATTCTTCGTTATATTTCGAATGACCTCCAAAAGCAAAGGTTCCATAAGTCAGAACGAAAACGAACATCTCTCCCTCGCCAAAAAGATAGAGTTATAACAGCAGGTATACGCCTATTAAGTTAGAAATTGACAGCAAATGAAGTACGAATCAAAGCATTGGAAGAAAAGCGGGGCAAATTGATTCAAGAAAACCAGGAGAAGGAGAAGGAGTTAGAGGAAATAAAACAATAAATAAAACACTATAAGGAGGAGGAAAATCCTGTCATCAAACAACTCAGGGAACACTTCAAAGCACTACGCGAAGAACTCGGCTCCATGGTCTACGAAGACGAATAGGGAGACGACATCGACATTGATAACATGAGCTATGAGGTCACCAATCATTGATTCAGCAATTGCTATAACTCTAGGAGAGGATGGGCAAAGTGTCAAAGGGAATTTCATCTCACAAATTTGAAGAATTAGAGAAATTCTTATACGAAAACTAACTGCAGCTGCAGGAAGAGTAGACATTAAATTATTTAGATGCACAATATGCAGGGACGAATTCGAGGAGGGGCAAAATTGTGTGAGAATTGACTGCAAGCATTTTTTCCATTGCGAGTGTTTGAAAGAATGGCTGAAGCGGGAAAAGGTGTGTCCCAACTGCAAGGCAGAGATCAATTGATAGTTTATCACAATAAACTCATTATTACGATCGAATCATAAATAATTAACATACTGTATACTGCGGGGTTACATACAAACAGGGCAAATGGTGAATTGTTCTTTTTGCTTGTTATTTGAAATGATCAGCGATTATTTGGTAGTAGAGATGAGATAATCAAAGGATGGGATCTGTTCATTGATATGGATATTTGAAGACGAGAAATGATGAATATCCAGTGTACTGATTATTTTGGACTGATTTCAAAGTAGCAAACTTACATAAAATTATTAAATTAGAAATCGATGAGTTTCAAGGTGAACGTTGATATCGTTATCGCCCTCAATGCTTTGAAAATAAGTTCCTTTCGAAAACAGGGGCTGCTAAGGTTCAGAGTAGCCCTCTTCCAGACGCACAAGCTGCCCACTTCAGCGAAGACCATTTAGAATGTAACCGTTTTGTCATGCAGAATGCATCACAGGAGTAAATCGCCTGCAACCCTTACAATATCTATAAGAAAAAATGCGAAACGTATCAAACCGCACTATTTAGCAATTTTGAAAACACACCTAAAATGGGAGCGAAAGGCTCGAATGGCTCTCATATACAGCCACTGTAATCGACAGAAGTTTCTAATAATTTTACGTCAACTCCACTCGACTCCTTTATTGACTACGACCAAGATTGCTACTATTCGAGGATATGCTAATCGAGATTTCAGTCGCAGAATCACAAAATTGAATAGTCATGCTTTTTCAGGACGTATATTGACGTGTAGAAGATGGACAGCATTGAGTTTAAACTTAAAGTTGAGCTACTCTTTGCGCCTGAAGGTCAAAAGGTAAGAGCCTATCTATTTAGAATTTCATATAGGCTGGAGCATACGAGGCAACCATACATAAAATTCATGGAATTTCAACTTTTTTACCCATACTTTTTGATTAATTCGGAGGGTTCACAATTAATGGTACTTATCAGTCAACCATTATGGAGTATCGCTTCGAGGGGACAGAATAAACTAATAACAATTTTAATACTTTCGGTCAGTACATTTCAGCAGCCACACAGGGATGTAAGTACCTCTTAATCCAGTGAAAAAGGAGTAATTAAAGAGATTCTATGAGTACTATCGAAAAAGTCTATAGTCTTAGCTCTTCAGCATTCAGGAGAAACACTCCGACCTCCTAAGACTGTTGAACATTCCATCAAACTACGGTTTCATTAAAGTTGCCCCAAACTAGACTCTTTATGGTATGATAAACGATTTAAACAATGGATTAGGGTTCATCCGCCAAAGGAGCAGACAGCAGCTTTGGAGTTGGTAGTAGGCCAAATAAAAAATAGTGGACTAATTAAACAGAGACTTCTTAGGATTAAAAGCCATCATCTACCAAAAATGGAACGAGTATATCCTTTTCCTAGGAGATTACATGAAGCCCGTGACTGAGCATTTTAAAAGCCTCTACGACGGGAATGTGAAGGAACGCCTAAAAAATTATATATTCAGTCATCATGTCGAGTACCATTTCGATTGGACGTACAGTCGATACGAGGACAGCGGCAAAATATTGTTGAAGCAAGTCTAAATGGAAAATCCCAAACAAAAAGAACTTTAACTTTGGACTGAGGCTTTCCCCATTTAGAGCAAAAACTTTTTTTAGGCAGAAGGCAAGAATATTAAGATTTTTGAAGAGGTTTATTCGGTTACGAATTTCAAGAAAAATTCGATTCATCGATTGCCCACGGCTCACTCGACTCGGTAAAGCAGCTACGACGCTCATTCTAATTCATATGCTTCGACAATAGCTCTCCATGAATAAACTAGAAAGCATTCTCCCTTAAATCAGCACTTCCCTCCTAAGCAATTGCACGAGCCCTATCCTTTGAAGCATAGCCTGTAGAATCAGTTCCAATAGCGGCATTTCTACGAAAAGAGCATAACATAGAAAACAATAAGAGAGTAAAAACGTGATCTAGGTGAGCAGTTAAAGATGGGTCTGCAGCAATAAGCAAAACTATAAAAAATGCGCAGCTCTCAAGTTGGATAGCATATCATTGTGTTTGTGCATGGGTACCAAGCTTCGAGGCAAGACTTCATTCTCTTTAAGTCATGCTTGGAAATAAAGTACAAGTGCAGAGTGTTCATCAGCTCCAGCAATGAAGGGAGAACAGAAGAAACCATTTAGAACCTGGGCAAAAGATTAGCTGTAGAACTGAATAACTTTTTTAAAAACATTTAGTTTGGACCAAAAACTCGCTTAAGTTTTGTGGGACATTCCATGGGAGGTATCATCATCAGAAGTGCTCTCTCCTACATTAAAAATATAGACCCCTATTTATATACTTATATGTCTTTCAGTAGTCCTCATCTTGGGTATCTCTATGAACCTTCGGCTCTCGTTCAGGCTGGGCTTTGGCTGCTGAACACATGGCAAAAATCATAGAGTTTAGATGAAATATGCATGCGAGAGGCGCAGGATCCGCGTAAATCTTTTCTGTATCGCCTGTCCTAAAGCAACAGCCTAAATGGTTTTAAGAATCTCGTCTTGATAAGTTCTAGCCAAGACGAATACGTGCCTTATGAATCAGCACGTATATAAAAGAACAATCTTTTGCTAAATCAGCTTGGCGATTCCATAAAGTACTTTTGATCTAATGTAGTGTAAACATAATTAAGGAGATGGTGGACAATATACTGGGGGAGGTGCGATGCTCATAGATATCTAGAATGAATGTGGTATTCAATATTTAAGATAAGTACACAATAATGTATTTAGTAATTTTGACGCAATCATAGGCAGAACGGCACATGTCAAGTATCTCTCAGATCAGAAATTCATCAAACTGTTCTGCAACATCTTTGATAAATATTTGGAGTGATTGGGTTTACATTTAATTTTATGCAGAAGAGTATCTATCAAATCATATGCCAATAATTATACAGCCCGCTGCTATGTTTAGTTATTTATTGTCATGCAAAAAGAATTAGATCAAACAAGAAGTCACTCGTGGGTACTTGGAGTGGTCATCAACTTTAGGTAGAGTTTTCGGGTGTTGGGAGTAATCAAGTTTGCTGTCTTTCCCTCAAGTGAATACATTGAAGATGCGTTTTTGCGTAAAGCCGAATGCTGTAATCTTGGCAAATTAGTTCTGTTTGTTTGATCACTACTCTTCTTCTTTTTATTTAAAAACACCTCGCGAAAAGCCTTTTAGTCGCTCAATATCTCCCTCAAGTTTTTATAGGGTCCCATATTGGGGATAAGCATTCTTGCCATTTGTTCAGTATCGTGCTGATACTAAAACTTTTTTTCTTCCTGAATGTTGGACATGATACTTTCCTGCTACTAATCATAAATTTTATGAATTTTGTTTCTGAAATTCTAAAGACGACTCCGGTACACCTTATTTTTGATGGCAGATATAGTCTTCTTGGTGGTTGACTCTATCCGATTTCTAATGAGAGTTTGATACTACTACTGAAACGAGAAAAGCTTTTAATATTGTTGTATTGCCAACTATCTTACATTTATTAGCTTAGGCTTAAAGGTTAGCTTCTTGGGCCGACCCATCTCCATCATTTTGTTATAATCTTCGCTTGCAGAACCTTGATGCTGATATGACATAAACTATTTATTGATTTGCTCCATGGCCCAGAAGAAGACAACTCTTGTAATCTGATTGCCCGTCAGCAATTTGTAAAATTTGATATATAAAATCCCCAAAAAATCGAAAAAAATGTCCTCGCCATATTATCTAAAGACCCAATCCAGGAACTATTCGTTAATTTTCAATTTTTCAGGATGAAAGTGTTTTTACTATTTTTCAATGTACTCCAGAAGAATGTTATCCAATTTGCTTTTTTATCCGTTTCTGTATTCTGTCCTGATTATTGGGCGAGGCTAGTAGGCTTGGATGTAGAGGATGTCACCGTCACTAGTCATTTTTTCAGTTTTAACCTGGGCAATTAGACTCATAGCTTAGAATCGCGGCATTATACGCTCGGTTTTTTAACAATACAGCAACACGTTTTGGCATGACATGGTGCTCAGTCCTCTTAGTTGTTGATGAACTATGCTGCATTTCTGCATTAGTCTTATTGCTACTTTGCGATCGTCTTTGCTCGGGTTGAGATAGGAATGGTACTCCACACTACAGTCCTATCGCCTGTTTAGTATGATAGTTTGTTCTATCCAAATGGGAAAGCCTATGGGTAGATGTTTGATGAACTCTTTCATGCAATTAGGCGTTCCAATATCGGAGGGAGTTACTGTAATTATGGTAGCTGTCTGTCTTTGACAGATATTACAGAGACAGCTATCTTGATGGACTAATCCGTCAACAGTAGTATTGCTTAGTTATTCCATTGGGCAATAAAATATAATTTAGCCATTGCCTGCTCATAAAAAGTCAAAACAGAAGTAATTCTTCTTTTTAATCTTAAAAATGAGTATTCTAAGATGATGCACGATTGATTGCTCTGATATCTGTATTTATCTTTAGAATGCGATCTCTTAATTCTAAAATTGTAATTCATAAAATTAACCTCTTTTGGCATATATTGTTACTAAATAGATTTACTTTAGATAGGCCTGAATTTTTATTATTATAAATATGAGCTCCCTTATGATTTGAAAAATCAGTTAATTTTATCATTAGCATTGACAAATCAATATAGAGAAGTCTATGAACAGAACAAACAACATACAAGTCTTTGTGAGGGTCAAACCATCAGGTGAAATGGATGATGACATTGACGGCACAACTGAGTGTTTGGATATTATTGATTAAACATCCCTCAAGGTTACAAATTTATAAGGATCTACGTCAACCCCCGATCTTCAATTTACTTTCGACAAGGTGCTCAAACAAACATCAAGCCAATAATCTGTCTTTCAAACAGTCGCAGAGAATATCATTAGCAATATTTTCGAAGGAATCAATGGCACCATCTTTTGTTATGGGCAAACAGCTTCTGGAAAGACATATACTTGCGTTGGACCATAACTTATAGGTGACAAACGAGGACTCCTCCCTAGAATCATTGAAATCGTGATGTAAAAAGTGAAAAACCGCCCTGAAAACTTAGATCTCAGAGTGAAAGTTTGTTTAGTTGAAATTTATAACGAAAAAGTGACTGATTTGCTGGATTTGACCCGTTCTAATCTAAAACTGAGAGAGAATAAAAAAAAGGGTGTTTTTATAGAGCATGCCACAGAACGTTATATTTCGAAGACCTAATAGGGAAATAAATTATTGGCTAAGGGATTGTAGAATCGTTCGGTGAGATGTTCGCAGATGAATGCTGCTTCCTCCCGCTCTCATATGCTCTTTATGATCACAATTATGCAAAGTGATTTTGCTTCTGGCGAGGCTCGAAGCGCAAAGCTGACAGTAATTGATTTGGCAGGAAGTGAGAAAGTATCTAAGATTGGAACTGAGGCAAAGCTATTGAGTGAAACTATCAAGATCAATACAAGTCTATCGGCTCTTGGCAAGGTGATTCATGCTTTGACTGAAAACAAAAATAGTCATATTCCATACAGAGACTCGAAATTAACTCGTCTTCTTCAGGAGAGTTTAGGAGGCAATTCTCTCACCAATCTCATTGTGAATGTCTCACAATCTAGATATAATCTTGCTTAAACTATTTGCTCTCTGAGATTTGGACATAGAGCGAAGGAGATCAAAAATTCACCCAAAATTAACAAATAATATACTGTTGAGCAATTATAAGAACTACTCGAAAAGGCAGAGGTCAAAATCAAGGCTCAGAGCAAAATGATTGAATAGTTGTCAAGGAATACAAAATGTGGAGGCGATCGGTTGATTCGAGATAAGCCTTTGACGTTACATATTATCGACTATGAGGATGACATTGATTCCAATGCGGATTCAGTGGGTGAGGGGAGCGTGCAAATCTAAAAAAAGAGCAAGTCATCTATTAAGAGAACTTCAAGGAAGGAATCAGTTAACAATTTGTCAGCGAGGAAGGCCAATCTTAAATCTTAAAAATCTGCGAACGATTTCAATCTAAATGCATTGGCAAGTTCTTTGAAATACATTCCTATTCAAAAAATGACTCCACTAACTCCCCGCTTTAAGGAAAAGAAACATGACAAAGATAGCAGTTCTGATGATACCATTTCTGATCTGCAATAAAATGAGAAAGTTGGAGCAAAAAGATGGCATGAGACGAAAATAAGAGCAAACAATTAAATTATTCTCAAAGAGTAACACTCAATGCTGCAGGCGAATTTATAGACAGTTCAAAATTAGAATAGATAGATTAAAGAGGAACTGAGGACGGTACTGATGAGCTTATAACACTTCAAAAATTAGGCCAAGATAAAAGAGTACATATTGGATTATTCAGATAGATTATTGAGAAGAAGAACGCTATGATTGACAAACTGAAATCCAAGAACCATCATCGCAAGTCAGGAATCATCAATTAAATTCAAAATATAAAAGGCTTTTGGCAAACCCTTAATCAAGATGATCAGGAAAATAAGGAAGTAACGCTCAAGAAAAAGGTACCCGTGAATCCGACTCGCTCCATTCTAAAAGATCACAACTTTGACAATGAAGCTCAAAGAAGTTGCAATGTTGGAATTTGATGCCACTACACCCACCCCCATAATTATGATTTGGAAGATTTATAAAGAATAACATAGTAATTGTGAATTTATAATATTAGTAAATTTATATAATTTAATATATAACAACAACATCATGAACACGACCTAATCCTGGCAATAGTTTTAATGCCTACACCCCAAACTCATAACTTCCCTCTCAAGGAATAATCTCAATCGACCCACTCGCATCCAATCGGAAGTTTTCTCTTATTACCCCCATTATCATGATTTTTTGATTGCTGCGCAGACAGGTTCTGGTAAGACCCTTGCCTTTGCTGCTCCCATTCTTTCATAACTCCAGTCCTTAAGATAGAGTATCAATCTAAAAAATTTACCACACTACATTTTAGGGTTAATCCTAACTCCTACTCGATAATTGGCTCAGCAAATTTACGCTAATATGACAATGGCCTTAGAATAGATAAACGCTGGGCAGTAACCAATCAACCAAATAAAGCTTACTTGCATAATTGGAGGAATGTCTAAGTAAAAGCAATTGAGAGTCCTCAGTCAAAGGAAGCCTCAAATTATCATTGGAACGCCTGGCAGATTGCATGAATTGCTTGACGAGTAGGCAATTGATTTTAAACATCTCAAATATTTAGTGGTGGACGAAGCTGATCGCATGATTGAGATGGGTCATTTCAAATAAATCGATGAGATCCTATAAAAGATATTCGTTCCCAAAAAGCAGTAGTTCTTTGATAAAGATTTTGACAAGATTAACAGAGATCTTGATGAAAAAGCAGCAAGGTAACTAAACTAATTCTACATTAAGGAAAATGGTAAAAAGATCAAGCTCAACTTTAATATCAACACATTGGCCACTGAACAGCTCTTTGAACTTCCCGCTGACATGTTCAAAATTGTGGGTTATGAAAATCCTGATGAAGGAAAATATAGTGGAAAAGATAAGAAACATAAAAAGCCCAAGGAAAACACTAAAATTCAAGAAGAAATGAGCAGTCAGTAGGTCTAGTTTTTGAGTAGACTCAGGAGGAGGATATTCTTCATCAGTGCGACACTCACACGAGAATTCAAAGACACCAAATATTTCATCAAAAAAGCAAGAACGGAAGAGGAGTGGAAACAAAAGAAAGATCAGAGAAAGCAAATTAGAAAACAAAAGGAAAAGGAAGTCTTTAATAAAGACAAAAGAGAAGACAACTCCAAAGACAAGAAAGATGATGTCGAATAAACCATTCCCAAATTAAAAGCCCTGCTATCTCGTGCTCAGTTTTCCTAAAAGCCAAAAATAGTTGATCAAAGCTCACTGCTTTTTATTCCTTAAAAACTAGTGGAAAGAATTTGCTTTACTGATGGCGATATGGAGAGAATTACGCTGATGATCTGCTATATTCAAGAATTACCTCCAAATTCGAAGTGCATCGTCTTCTCAAATACAATTAAGTCGTGCAAAAGGATACAGTTCTTCTTGGAATCGTTTGGAATGGAGATTCTCAATCTTCATTCACACATGCAGCAAAAACAAAGATTGAAAAGACTGTAAAAGTTTAAGAAATCGACTCTGTGCAATATACTCGTTGCCACTGATGTAGCGGCTCGAGGCTTGGACTTTAATATCACTCATGTTATTCAGTTTGGAGTGCCAGTCAACGGAGATACTTATGTTCATAGAGCTGGCCGAACTGCTCGAGCGATGAGAGAGGGTGAAGCCTTCATATTAGTAGACAAAAAGTAAGCTAACAGATGGGCATAAATCAATGATATCATTGCTGAAACCACCCCAAACCGAAAGGTCCAAAAGTTTTTCCCAACAGAGTTGAAGGTGTAATAAACAAGATAGAAAGTGGAGAAACTTGAGTGGATCAGGAGAAATGAATAAAAGTAGTAGAATACTAAGGCTCGCCTTCATGACGAAGAAGATGCTTAAAATATTGGAGTATAAATGGAGGAATAGGCTCCCAGAAAAAAGTACGACCTCGATAAAGAGGAGGAGCAAATGGTCAGACACGAGGTGAAGAGAAGAGTGGAAAACATTAGAATGTAGCACACAAAGACAACTGAGGATAACTAAAATCAACGTTGGAGGAAGAATAAGCTGGTTTTGTCCCCCGATGAAATACGTAAACTACTGTGATTTGGTCTTCATTAACCATTCAATTAATAGATATTTTTATTGTTCTCTTCAATTTTAAAATATTATTTGCTGTGTCGTGTCTCTCGTATAGAAATTAACTTGAATTGCCGCGATGAACAATTTAATTACTATTTTGACCGATATTCACTTATAATTAAATATTAAATGGAGGCATCCCCCATTCCATAAAAATAAAAATAGGCCTAGAAAGTCGATAAAAAGGATAAAGACAAAGAAAGAGGTCGAGAAAGACGCAAAAGGTCTGAATCTCCCTTTGCCACTAAGTAGTAGCTGACCTCCAAAAAGATAGAGCTGATCGTCTATGCGGGAAATCTCCCCATCAGTTGGAAAGAAGACGATATATGGAAATTCTTTGAATAGTACGGCAAAATACTCGATGTCAAACTCATTAGAAAAAACTATGGGTTCACAGGATCATCACTTGTGAAATTCGCATCTTTGAGTAATGCGGAAGATGCTATTGAAAAATTGAAAAATACTATCATTCCAGGAGCGACTCGGCCAGTCAACATAAAATGGCTTGATACCGAGGAGCAAAGAGTGGGACTGGGTCAGCATGATGATCACAAACTCTTTGTTGGATCCTTACCAAGACAGGCATCCAGAGAAACCCTTTATGAGGTTTTCTCACTGTTAGGAGAAATTGAGTCTATCAGGCTGTAAGAAACTCAATTTTGGGCTTTTGTGGATTATAAGAACAAAGAGAGTGCTCTCTTAGCCATCCGGTTTCTAAATGGTCAGACATTCCTACATGGCAGTCGAATTCCAATTGAGGTGAGATTCAAATAAAAGAAATACAATTCTTTTATGGCTAAGAAGCATGAGAAGGAAGATCTGGATCCCTTTGCATACTCCATCGACAACGTCTACCACGAAATTTATCACTAAAACCAGCACTACTACTACAACTATAAAACGAAGGAGTCCCAATTCGAAACACCTCCTCCGGGTGCCAAGGTATTCAATACAAACGCTGCTGATGGCTATTACATCCAGCAAGAAGTTAACTCCCTCAATGATATGCATAATTCCAATAGGAAGCTGGGACCACCTGGATCGAATCTATTTTTGTTCCATCTTCCCAACAACATGAAGGATTCATAGCTGTACAACCTGTTTAGAAGATTTGGAAATATATATTCCACAAGAGTTATGACGTAAAAGAACGGCAAGTCCAAAGGAATCGGATTTGTGAGTTTCGACAACCCTAAATCAGCCCAATAGGCTATCGAGTAAATGAACGGCTTCGAAGTGAGAGGGAAGCGACTGAAAGTCGAGTTAAACAAGAAAGACGAAAAGGCCATAACAAACAACGTGTCGTCCCTGATCCAAGCCAACTACGATTATTCTTGATCGATTCCTTCAATCTGCATCATATAATTTCCAATTGATGTTGAATATTAATATTTGATTTATCATCACTTATTTATTGTGGCAATGCAACTACGATCTCAATTGCTCTCAGTGCAACTCCCAAATGACAGCGGCAAAGTTGTTGACTACTTCACCTATGACAGATATCTGGAGAATGATGATCGACTCAAAATTAGACAAACACGCAGAAATTGGGAACAGAATGCTGTTTCAGGAACCTTCATTGGATTAATTGCATACTTTGTAAGCGCAGTATCTCATTTAGGCAACTCGAAAACTTCATCTACCCTCTATTCCAATCAGGGGATGGTCCATCCCAACCGCAGGCTTATTCTCGGGAGTTGTAGCTGCTGTACTGAGCTATGATTTGATCAGCGTATACGGCAAATTCGCTTCCAGCTCGGTCGAAAAGGACATTATTCTCAGGGCTAATCATCTTCCACTATGGTCTAACCTGAGAAATGCAGTCAATCCCGACAGAGCCTTCTTTGAGTTGGCTGATGATCGTCACAACGAACCTCTCCTGTTCCACGCAGGCCTGTACTCCTCTTTTGATTTAGAACCCCTGATGCAGCTGCCCGCATCATTCCCGACAAGATAATCGGAAGTGCTCCCCACAAACCCCATAAGCCCTCAGCGGAATCCCACGGACATCATTGATCTCAATGGCAAAATAATCCTATATTTAACTAATTTCCATATTTCGTTTAAAATTCCAAATCAAACCTAAATCCATCGATAAATTTATGGCAGACATCTAATTATAAAAAAGATTCATTTCTTATAAATCAGGAATATATTTCCATCTTGTTTTACAGCTGGATTGATATCTTAATTGAGATATCGATAGTGATTATGGGATATCATTATCTTACCCTTCATAGTAAGTGACTGTATATTATATCAAACAACTCAGTGCATGGTAAGTTCAAGCATATTCAGGATAAGCTCACGTCCTTCTTCGGCGGGCTGACTGGGTCCGTGGAAATCGATATTAAATTTGATCTGCAGGCCAACCAGAAATACCACAAGATTCGCTCTGAAAAATAAAAAGTAAAGTTGCCTGTTTTCAATAAAAACGACGACATGAGCGGCACAGTCACTCTGACTCTGAAAGACACCAAAAAGTATGAACATTTGGGGGTCAAGTGCTTCCTTATCGGATATCTAGGTAACTTCAAGACTATTTAGAGATATACGCAAATAAAGATCTTAGTACAGAATTCACCTCGCTTTCAAAGGAACTGGAACCTGCAGGTCTTCTAACGGAAAATAAGTCTTATAAATTCAAGTTTCCCAATTTCGAGAAGGAATACGAAACATTCAATGGAATTGCGGGAAGAGTGAGATACTTCGTCCGTGTGATCGTGGCTAAAAATTACAAATTTTCAGTAACAAAAGAGGTAGACTTTGCCGTCTTGCTTCCCGATGAATAGGTATAGAAGACAACAGAGGAGATACCAATGAAAATGTAAGTTGGCATATAAGATTGCCTGCACATCGATTTCTAGTACAACAAAGGTTTCTACCATTTGAAAGACATCATTGTGGGAAGAGTTAACTTTCATCTGGTTAAGATCAAAATGAAAAGTATGGAGATCACACTTGTGAGGAAGGAGACCTTTGGGACGGGAACAACCACCAAAACTGAAACTGAAACGTTGGTGAGGTATTAGGTGATGGACGGGTGCCCAGATAAGGGAGAATCCATTCCAATTCGAATGTACATGAATGGAATTCCGTTGGCTCCTTCCTATAAAAATATTCACAACCGACTCTCAGTTAAGTACTGGATTAATCTGGTGCTGACAGACTAAGAAGATAGAAGATACTTCAAGCAGACTGAAATTCAAATTTATCGTAAGCCGTGATGAAATAAACCATTTAAAATAGATATTTCTATCTGTTGTAAATTAATTTATTCTGCCAGTTTATTGGGGAATAATTTTAATGGATTGATTGATGAGAATTTATTCATTAAGCATTTGATTTATTAGCTCTATATTTTATGGATGAATGATTTTGTTTATAAATTTTTGCTCATGTTACCATGCTTAAAAAACATTGCAAATAACGATGGATATAGCTTTTGCTTGATGAATTAATACTTCAACAAATAAATATTCACCCAAGGCGGTATATTACTCATTGTACTCATCTGCAAGTTTAAGAATGAAGCTAAGAAGTATACCCGGCAAATAAAAGTATGATTGGAGAGCAGCAAATTGATTGTGTGATCAGACGTTACCATTTTGTTTATCATCATAGGCATAAGCCAGGGATAACTTCATCATTTCAAGAAATTTGCTTTCAACAATTAAATATTATATATCAACAATCAACCAAAAGAATTAATATTATCTGGGTGTCAAATTTAATTTTAGAATTTACGATTATTAATAACATTTGGCACACAGAAATGGTAATCAAATAATAGGAAAATAAAACATTAACCTTTAATTGTTTTAAATGTTGTATTCTTTATCATCATTGACTCAAAAATGAGGTTTGTTTTTAAACTACATTTTTCTCAATGAACTGCACATATGAGAATATTTGGATTATTAATCGATATCAATCAAATATAGATATCATATATTAATTTAACAATTAAATCAGCAATTTTTTTAAAGACAAATCGGTGAGCAGAGTTAGTGGTTCTATAGGACTTTCTGAAGATGTATTTGCTAAGAAAGAGAATTAATAAAATTAAGGCTCAATGAGTTCAAGTGAGGCCAAAAGGAAGATGACGCAGATATATCATCATATTGATATAAAGGTTAGTTAAATATAGAATAAACTAAAGACTGCAATGGAGGCTAAGTTCAATTAATTTTACACCAAGCTTTAGATAAAAATTGAAAAAATTGAAAAAGGGGTTTGAAAACTTTATTCTTTGTTAATCCCACGAATATAAGAAAAAAGTGAAAAGAAAAGTGTTATGGGAACAATTCTAGAGACTGAAGGAGAGATACGTGAGCCCGGTTTGATCGGAAGACCTAATTATAATATTTAATAGCGGTAGAGATCAAGATAAAAAAATACGAAGAAAAAAAAATATGATCAATGATGTATTGAGTGGGCAGAAAACAGCCGAATAAGCAGCGGCTCAGTTAAAATATTCCAAAAATGAAGTCTTAAAATTAGTTAAAGAAGAAAAAAATATTGGGATGAAATGATTTACACAGATATATGAACATTCATAAGAATAAATCATTTGTACGCGTTAAGCCGAGATTCTATTGTTAGGAATCCGAAGATTGGAAAAGTTATACTAACAATGGAGGCGCAGATGATTCCGACAAACATGGAGGGATAATCTTTTCTTGTTTTTAATATTGGTTTTTCAGAAATAATCAGGCTGCTGGAATGGTAAGCAATTCGGAATTTGGCTTAAATGAGGGAAATATTAAAAATATACCATAAACGAATGAAAACTATTTATTTTTATAGCCTCATCGATGTTATCGATAAGCCACTCTTAAAAATTGAATTTTTGGCTATAAAATTGGCGAGTCCTAAGCTGGACAATTAAAAAATATAATTCAATCCTTAAATATGATTAACTTTGCTTTACAATTGAATTTCAGCTCAAATTTATTAGTTTTATGTATTTTCAAACTCATGAAGAAAAAGGAAGGTAAATAAATTTACAGCAGCAAATCGGGACTCCTATAAAAGAAGAGCTCGCACCTAGTCATCAAGACGCAGCTATAAAATTCTTTCAATAATAGGTGGGCAGAGGTTAAGATTGAGGGCAAGAATATCGCTAACAGATCCAATCATGTGGCATTTACCTTCGGCAATTTTCTCTATATTGACGGAGGATACGATGTGTAGAAAGGACTAATCGAAGATTTTCACTAGATGAATCTTTCAGAGGACTGAAGAGCAATCGATGATTACCTTTATTTCGCCATTTTATTTATACACATTCTTGAAATAATCGAAAAGAAATTATGACTGCAACCTAATAACCATCAGTTTCCTTGCTACTCTCTGCTCCTTTGCTAGTTTGCACTATGTGATCCAGTTTTAATTGATAAACCGTTTGTTCATCTGCTAAAAATGCTTATTTATTCTATAAAGTAAAAAAGAGTATAGTTGCTAATGACAGATATTGCTAAGTTCAATTCCCAAACATATCTATTCTCCCTGGTTAGACTCAAACCGTAGTGCAAAATTTCTCCAACAGTCGTTGATTTTTGCCCTCCTTTAATGTAATTACCCATGGATTCAGGCCAAGTACATCCTCTACTGCTATGATACCTTCCTTCAATAATGACAGATTGCACTTCACTCCAACCTTCGTTTTATCAACGGGTAAGGCATCAAGCCAACAAGCGTCGCCAAGCTGGGTTTAAACCTAAAAAAAGCGATTTTAGCAGTGTGTGCTTGAGAGCATTATGTCCTCCTAGGTGTAGGTATTTTTTAAATTTATAAAGGAACTGAAAGAGGCCATTCCTCTATCAAATTATTGCCAAATTTGCCAGTAGCATTTCAAGGACTACTCTCTGCATGCTTCCCAAAAAACTCATTATTTGAGATGGCATAACAACTAATTTAACGAAGATATCCAGTCAATCTGCTGGTTGGTAGACGATTACAAAACTCTATCTTCGCTGCCTGTCAAAACAAAATCAATAAAGAAAGGAGAGCGATCTCCGCCCACTTCTACGAAATGGTCACCAAAAACGACGGTGGCTAATTATCCGAAAAGAAAGATGTCTTTAAGTTATCAATAGATATCGTTTTCATAAATAGCGCAGAGGGATACTTTTAATCTGTGAGACGGTCTTGATTTATGATACTTTATTTGCAAGATGTATCAATTGACTTTGATTTTTATATAACTGGCAAAAATGGTATCAAATAGTAATGTTGTTGGATGTAAATCTGAGGGGAATTGCTAGGTCATTATATTAATCTGTTTGATTTCTTCCCCTCGCAAAGATAATTATAACCAATTATTTTTAAGGGAGCGGAGCATAAAATGTGGTGAAATAATAGTATAAGCTCCATCCACAATGACAGCCATTTTTGTTTTAAATTAATTGCTATTATATTACTAACTACTAATTGCTTATGGCCAGCATTTTTCATAGATTTATTGAGGTGTCCGCCAACAAGCCAATTCAAGCCAACACCTTCATCGAATTCGCCTATATGGAACATGAAATTCGCAAAGCTTATAAGCAGGTTAAGAACTAAAAGGGAGTTAGAAAACCATCCGAGGATTTTGTTAACTTCTATAAATAAATTAGCAAGGAAGGCAAGGAAGAACAAGTAGCACTCTATTTTAGGTGGATAGAACAACTTTATAGAGCTCTCACCAAAATCAACAGAAGAGAACTTCCCGATCGATAGGCTTAACTCTACCTGCGCAAATCATTGATCGGGCAGTGGGATCGACGTAAGGTGAGACTGAATGGCGTAACTCTGCAGATATTTTCTAAGCATTTGCGTGAGTATCCTCTTCGATGTTTCAGTATCCGTAAATCTAAGAATAAATAGCATTTTAGTTGGGTAATGTAGGTAATCATGCAACTGTAAGGTTCCAAATACAAGAGTTTCCATCTAGGAACCAACAACATCTCTGAATTTGAGGAGTGGTACCGGGATGTGGAAATGAGAATCGACATCGCCCGCATTGAATACTTTTCGGAGTCCATTGGGAGCAATCACGCCATCAATAACATCCCTTATGAGAAGTAACCAAAGAACTAAAAGTAAGAAAAAATTAATGTTGCAAGACCGGACGAACGGTCTAAAATGAAAACTCTGACGTAGCTCGTTATCGATAAATAACTCAAGCAGATTGAGTAGTTCGAAGACCTAGATGCTATTTAGGAAAATTAAACGTCAATCCACGAGAAAGATGTGCATCCCAACATCTTCAGCAGAATATTCCCCAATCGATAACTGGATAATTTTACGGATAATCCTTCCAACGGCACGTTGTTCTAAATTTAAAAGTTGCATAGACTTTATTAAATTGAGGGCAAAATCAAATTGTTTGTGACAGTAAGCCATAATATATCAACTGTTTTCCTCGCCATCTCAGAATCTCATCGCAATTGGAACCCTGAAGTCGATGTGTTTACCATCAAGAACAAAATCAGCTCTGAAAATTCAATTCTGGTTTATCAGAAGGATAAGGCAAAGGGATTTCTATATCGAGAGAGAGATTATCTATTTATCAGACATTGCTTTTGTCTTTAGTCAGACGACGACAGGAAGCGAGTTTTTATGATCGAAAAAAGCATCGATAGCATACATACTCCGCCTTTTATGACTGTGGCTCGCGGTGAGAAGTAGTTAATCTGGTGTGTGATAGGCCACCCGGATGAGAAATAATGTATGCTGGTGGTTGAAGGTCTGATAAAGGGAGGAGGATATATGAATGCCAATGATAATCGTGAGACGACTGTGAAGCATTTCAAGAAACTACTGCAGTTGGAGAACTACTTGAAACAAAAAGAATATTCTAAAATTAATCAAGAAGTGAGGATATTTAATTAAAATTGGATTGTCAGTATGAAAGAAGAATAGGATTAAGAAGAAGAGTTCTATTCGCCCAAATAATTCGAGGAGGATTAGGAGAGCCAATAATCAGGTAGAAAAAAATAGGAATTGGCTAAATCACCTGAAAGCGCAAGAACCAGTAAATAGAATGATCAGTTTAATGAATTTATCAGGAAGACCAATGAAGAGGGCATTCAAGGGAACTAAGAAGGCTTGCATGAAGAATTCAAATGCAATTTTTCAGCTGAAGACTTGAATAATGAATATCGGCCTCCTCAAATCGGGGCTGATAAGACAATCATCATTCCGCAAGACTATTTAAAGATTAAACATAAAATGCAACCTCGTCCAAAAGGAAAAGAACATGTCGGACAAGCCATTCGAGGCCATCACCTTTGGAAAGGCTAATGGTCCGTCAGTGAATCTGGAGGGCTCCTCTACGTCGATTAGGCAAAAATGAGATAGCAAAAGAAAGTGTTAACATTTATAATAAAGAGAATCGGTCGAAACATCCTGTCTGGCAAAGGAATTCTTAATATCTCACTTCCGGTCGATATCTTCTGTCGGGAGAGCAATATTGAAAGATTGGCCAACTCATTTGGGTACTTTCCCATTTTTTTGGAAAAGGTAGTTAATGCGTAAGATCCAATCGTGCAGTTGAAAGCCATTATGGCAGCCAGCATGGGCAGCTCCTTAATATATTTAACTATGGAGAAACCTTTCAATCCCATTCTTGGATAGACATATCAATCTTGGATCGATGGATGCCCTGTATACTTTGAACAAATTTCTCATCATCCTCCAATAGCCTCATATCTTATGAAAGGGAGAGGGTACGATGTCTCCGGCAGTGTTGAAGCCAAAATGGATCTATCTATTAATGGCGGTACAGGCTGCAACGAAGGTATTTTTACTGTAACTTTTGCCAATGGAAGGAAGTTTTATTTCACAACTCCACCAGGAGAACTTTCGGGGCTCACCTACGGATAAAGAAAGCTCTCCTTTGTTGATAAAAGTAATCTTGTTATTACGAAGCTTATTTTTGGAATATTGAAGAAGGAATATTTCTTTAGGTAACCTATAATCCACTCTCGAAGCAAAGGGGTTTTTTTGGGAGCGGAGGCAAAAATTTAGTAGGCGAGGAACGCTTAGCCGATTATTTTTAAGGATTTATTAAATATTATCGGCCTTAGGATTTAAGATAGTTTTTAACACCTAAAAAGAATGATTTTCGGCAGTTAATGGCGATGCCTCGAGGTAGTCCAACATGTCAAGTCGTAAGCTAAGGGTAAAAGGTTCACGGTCGTTGGACAAGATCAGTTTACTGTGGATAGTAGAAGATCTTTGACATTGATAAAGATCTTTTTGCGGTTGGATTCGATGAAAAATACCCTCTTCCTTCTAGTTGCAATTTCAGAGAAGATATTGTTTACAGAAGGATAAACGACATTATGCTCGCGCAGTAATTTAAAGAAATATTGGAGGTCAAGCAAAGAAGAGACAGGAAATTGATCGAGGATATAAAAAAGAAAAACAGATGATTTTTGAATGTTTTATTGTGGCAGTATATTGAAAATCAAATTAAAATATCATCACTATGTGTTTCGGTCCAAATCAAACACATATAATTTGCATTCAATTTTAATATTTTATGAATATAATTTCAAATTATGGATAAATAGTTATTACCAAATTTTTATAGAAGAATAGCCTTAGGGGAATCTTTTGCAGGTCAGAATTACTGACGTTTTCAAGGTCCTTGGAATTATAAAAATGTTATTCGAGTAAATTAATATGATTTTATCCTACGGCACATCTGAGAGCAGAGGATATAATAGTAGATAGTATTTATAATGCCAAGCATTTTCCTGATACTTTTTTGCAGTCAAATATTTTTGCTGGTGAATGCTACTTCGCAAGCTCTAATGTTAATTACGGTATATAGCATAAAAAACGTGAAATATTCCATATTTATAAAGAATAAAATTATATTTATTACTTCATATTTTCCACTAAATGACAACCTTATTTGAAAAAATAGGAGGACACGATCAACTCGAAAAAATGGTAGCGCAATTCTACCAATACGTTTTGACTGACGAACGTATCAATTCGTTTTTTCTTGAGAATGTGAGCGACATTCCCAAACTTCACTCCACATTGGTGCAGTTCCTAACTCATCTATTCGGCGGCCCTGATCATTACAAGGGACCGAATATGGTGAAGCTACATGAGAAGATGCCTATTAAACAGATTCACTTCGATATAACTTGGTAGCACATGTAATCGGCTTTCTTGGTACACAAAGTAGATCATGACGTTATAAAATAGTTGAAGAAAGCCATATACTCGCTGAATACACAAATTGTTCTGCACCGCATATGATCATGTATGAAACTGATAAGTTATAATTCCAAGATATTGATAAATTTTCGAAACGAAACAAGATAGCATTCATCGATTATGAATTGACTATGGATTTGCCTGGAATAGCTATTTTTTATTATTATTTTTTAGATATTAACTATATTAATTTATTTGGTACGTTCACTATCACCTTTGTGAAATTTCCTCAATTCTAATTTGTCTAATCAGGATTGTAATTCGTTTTGATTCAATATGATCTTATAATGGTAATAACTGGAATATTATCTCGATCAGTATCGATCAATTTTTAAGAGAAGTGGATAGAACAATAAAATAATTATAATTATGCTTTCTCATTGAAGAAGTAATTATTTATATTAATTCTAAATTAACTCTTCGCAAAAGTATGGAGGACAAGAAGGTGCAAAAATCAAAAAAATTTAGATAATATGCGGATTAAGACAAGCAGCGGCTGCAATAGAAAGCTAGAAATGACAAAAAGTACCTATCCGATAATTTAGAAAGCCTGATGGGATATTCGTTGTAGTCTAATGTCATCCCAAGTGCAGAGCATATGAAAATCTGCCTGAGTATCGCTTCATCGTCAACAAATAAGACAAAATACAAATCATCGACTCCAGCCTGCGAAAGAAAGTAACATCCTTCGACAAAAAATTTGCCAATCAAAGCGTGTTTATGTTTTCGCAAAACAAGCTCTTGAATATTGGTACTTACTTTACTACTCAGAGACTTCGATTGAATAAATTTACAGTAAACATAAAAATTTCAAGGACAATATTCTATACTTGTACTACGCGGATGTCTAAGCTTTTTGATAGATTAGCAATTCTGTTATATATATTTAGAATAAATCAAAAAGGTTCGATGTTAGAGTATTTTAAATAAAGAATGCCGTCCTCTTTGTCTCTATATTTTTCATATAAGTCTGCTGTTTTTTCATCTATGTTAAGAAAAGCTTACTTTAGTTTAGAATGTGCCTGGAAGTAAAAATATAAATCGATTCGTTTGCATTTGTTTATGGAATTCTATTTTTCAGTTCATTCTTGATGACGAGAATGGAGTTTTCCCGTCCTACTTTAAATATGTTGGAGCTGAGTGAAGGGTATTTGGTGCATGCCACATCTTTTTCTATGACAACAACCACACAATTTTAATACCTATTTAGACCAATGAGTACTGCATCTATATCTTCTCAACAATCTTTATTCTTTTCTCCAGATCATATTTCTGTTTGAAAGCATTTAAGCTTTATTTATTATCATCTACCTTCTACTTTTTTAACCACTTCCACATTAAATAACAATTTATAAATTGAAAAGCATTCTGATTAAAGTAAAATGGTGATAATTTATTGGGTCGGCATATTATGCTTTTTTATGAGTTCCCATTAGGAAGTGTAAAAATTATTAAATATGAAAGAGCCAGTCAAGTCAAAGGTAGCATATGAAAATATATGAAAATAACAAAAGTAAATAATTCACAAACTGATAGCGTAAGTTAACAATCAATAGTTGAAAGTCATAAACAAATAAACAGAGATAGTTTATATTAAAGATGTGAAAGCACAGTCATCACTCACTATTTGCATGAATCATCAAAGATAGAATTAAGTATCAGAAGAGACTCATCTTCAGAATATTTTACTTTTGATGGAAACTCAAAGGTTATAGCTCGATGAAGCCCAGGAAGCCTATGAAGCTGCCGGCAGGAACATCTCACGAGCCTTATAATCATAAATCCAATATCACCAGTCTGATAGCTCTAATCCATAAGTTAAGAGCAAAACCAAAGGCGGAATTTCGAATATTAAAAATCTAAACTTTCAAGGATTGGAAGACGTTAAAAAAAATAGATATCTGTAAGACCAAAGGAGAGCGAATGAGGAAAAATAGCGAATGTAACGAAACAGAATAAACTACAGGAAAACATATATAATAAAAAAGCAGGAAAAGACAAAAATACGACCGCTTAACTATAAAAGAAAGGAAAAGCATACGAAATAGTAAAATAAATCAGTCCCTATTGAAATCGAAGATTAGGGGAATTTTATAGACAAGTTTTAAAGATACTTGGGAGGCAAAGTCACAGTTTCTTTTACTGAGGAATTGAACGACTGTTTCGAGGAGATGTGGAATACTAAAAAACTAATTGCCATTCACTCTATGCACATTATTTAGAGCAAATCCCCGTCCCTTGAAAAATAGATTATGGAAACCTTTACCAAGGATGTCTATCTTAACCCGTATTTCGGGTAAATCTTCAATAAGGAATTCATCAATTATATATTAGACCCTAAAACTTTTGAATACCACATGTATCCATACATGCGGTAGTTCATAAATATGTAAAAAGACAAACATACACTAATAATTTTGAGATTGAATCAAAAGATAAACGAGGTAGTATGCGCGAAGAAAATCAGCCTGATAGAAGCAATCAACAATATAAAACCTGAAGTCTTCCATAAAAATATACAAATTGTCAAGAGAGACATCAATCGTATTATAGATCAATAGGTCTGCCCCAGTATTCACCATAATCCCTTGGGGGAACTCGATAAAAGATAACTTGATTAAAATAGAAGAATAAGACAACAGCAAGAGAAATAATATAAACTAATGGAAAAAAAGATGAAAGCGAAGGAGATAGAATAGCGGCAGAAACGTATTGATCTTAATGAAGAATCTGATGAGTAAATCGAACTCATGAAAAAAAAAGTCATGAAATAAATCGAAGTAAGCTTGTTGAACCAACAAAAGGAGATAAGACAATCCCTTGTTGTTCATAAACCAGAATAAATTAGCAATCCGATTACTATAAAGCTTAGACTACCAAATGGATAAACGGATATACTCGTGCTGCCCAAGACAGAAAAGATAGAATATATCTTTAATTATGTCAAGAGTCATTAAGGAGATTTGGGCTTTTAAAACTAGGCCTATAGATCTTTCGATATAATTCAACCTTGGTCGGCCGATAAAAGTCTTGAAAAGAGTAGAGAGCAAATGTTAACAGCTATCTTTGGATAATCGGATGGGGAAACTCTAATAGTGAAATAATTTTGATTTTAATAGAATCATTTGCAAATAAGAATCGTTTATTTTGTATTTAGCTGCATTTAGTAATGACAACTCAAATATCTTATTTATAAACTAGTCTTAAATATGTCAAAATAGTATTACGCATCGTAAATTTGCACTTTAACATATCTTTTAATTCATTATTAAATTAATGCAAAAAGATTAGTTTTCCCCTGAAGCCTGCAAAGCTTTTGTCAAGGATAAATTTATCAACAATGCCCTCCCAAATCTTGAGGAGTTTATCAAGATATAAAACATGTCAAAGGATTACTATTTGAATCAAAATGAATGGCTGACAACTGGGTGGCCTTAGTTATTGAAAGCAGCTAATCATATCGCTCAGTGGGTCAAAGACTTGAAATTAAAAGGGTGCAATGTATAAATACTTGAAAATAAATCTGAGAATAGAACTCCTATCATCTTTACTGAAGTGGAGGGGACTAAAGGAGTGGGTTCACAAGATGATACCTATCTCTTTTATGGCCATTATGATAAGCAACCTCCCTTGACAGGAAAATGGTCAATTGGAGGAGCGTATCTTCCCACTATAACTTATGATAAAGATGGAAATCCATAAAAACTGTACGGGAGAGGAGGAGCTGATGATGGATATTCAACCTACGGGACAATGCTTGCCATTAAAGCCCTACAGGAGCAAAATATTCCCCATCCACGTAATTATGGCTTTATCTAGGATGTGTTATGATAACAGAAGGAGATGAAGAAAGTGGAACTGGAGATGTTGAGTATTGGGTCTAAAAGATTAAAAGCAGGCTTGGTGTTCCTAAACTCATCATGTGCCTTGATAGTGGAACAATAGACTATGATAGACTGTGGATTACCACTTCTTTGAGGGGAGTTTGCTCTATCATATTTAAAATTTAAGTGCTGGAAGAAGCTATTCATAGTGGGGATGCATCTGGAATTATTCCATCGTCTTTCAGAATTCTACAGCTATTGATTCAAAGGATTTAAGATGCTAAAACAGGATTAATGGCGGAATTTGACGTTGATATTCCTGCTGATCGATACAAATAGCTATCATAATTGGCAGAACTTAAGGGGGAGGGCGCACTAAGACCAAACAAGACAGTATCGACTAATACAAACGGCTTGGGAAGACCACATGAATCTATTCTCCAAACACTGCTACTAAATGGATGGAAAACTCAGTTAGCGGTCACTGGTATTGAAGGTTACCCTAACCCCAATGATGCCTCGAATGTGATGCTCCCTTACACAAGAGTGAAATTATCAATTCGAGTTCCACCAACATCCAACGAAAATGAGATACTTTAACGAATAATTAAACTATTAACAACTGATATTCCTTATGGCGCAAAGGTACTATGATGGATATATTAGGTAACCTGCCTTCCTAGTGAAACAAACGCTGCTTCTGGATTTAATGCTCCCTCTTTCACCCCTGAATTAGAAGAAATATTTAAAAATGCATCTAAAAGATATTTTGGAGCAGAAAAATTGACCATTGCTGAAGGAGGATCAATTCCTTTTCTCAAATTTTTACAGGAACAGTGGAAACCTGTGCCGCAATTCATCGTTACCGGAGTGCTTGGACCTGAATCAAATGCCCATGGACCCAATTAGTTTTTACATATCCCCTACGTCCAAAATCTTATCTGTGCTATGGCTTAAGTCATCGCTAAGAG
>Ga0302188_10000845_pt1 | contig 25020 bp, 14 predicted proteins | sample II_Bog_E2_1_FD_198783 | JGI IMG/M metagenome (GOLD analysis project Ga0302188, IMG submission 198783) | Peat permafrost microbial communities from Stordalen Mire near Abisko, Sweden - II_Bog_E2_1 | ecosystem: Environmental > Terrestrial > Soil > Wetlands > Peat | place: Sweden: Abisko...
TTACTGCAATGAACTAAAATAGGCCATTTTAGTGCAATAAAATAAAGGGATAAACCCTTACAGAATTATGGCTCAAAAACTTCGATCTCAAGAGACAAACAATAACGAGATAAATACAAAGCGAAGACACTCTGATTTACAGGAGTTAAATTTTAATCAAGAATATAAACTAATCACCTAAATGCTGGCAAAACACCAAGCTCAAAGTAATAATATAAATGAATAGTAACATCCTAAAAATGTTAATGATCATACAATTTTATAACTATAGGAAAGATTAAAGAAAACTGTACAATATCGGAATTGTAACAAATCTCCTTTTAATTGATTTTTATTATTTATTAAATCAATGATAATGATTGCGAGAATCAATCTTTTTTAAAAGTTATATTAGATATATTATTAAATAGAATATGTTAGTTACTAAACATGTAGGAGCCCTCCATGCCAAATAAGTCACCCTCGATCCGTTAGGTTGCTGCTATATTTCACGTGAGAGAATAATAATTTCCAATATATTTTAACAACCAAGAGTGGAGGAAATTATTATCGCACCAGAGCCCCGCTCAGAAGACGCCCGTCATTAATTATTGGGACTAAGACCTTAGGGGATAGACTTCACCTCTTGGATGTTTCCCCAATACCGGAAAGGTTGATTTCTCCAAGTGCTCCTGGAGATCGACCTCCAAATCTAAGTCTGGGTTGTGAACCCTGAATGACATAGATTTATTGTACGGATCTCAAACTTCGCGGGCAAGATTAACAAGTCATTTTTTCGATGAAAAATTTGAGACAAGAAGAAATCTGGGTCCCATAAACGTCAAACGTCAAACGTTAAGCTGCTTTAAAAAACTTTGAATGACTAGGCCACCAGGAACTAACCCTATCCACCTTCAGGGCGTAGATCAATCACCAAGTTATTAATTAACGGAGAACCGCTTGAACAATTATGTAGGTAAGGTACATCCTCAATCCTCTCTTCAACGTCCTGTAGAGGCAGTGATGATTATTATTATTCGATAGATTAAAGTTATTTTTAAAAATTTGCTCCAAATTCTAAATGTTTATTAATTTTTTAACTCTATTGAAAGATGGGAAATTGTGTCGGAACAAATCATAATAGTACTCTTAAAAAAAACTTTGACAAATTAAGAGCCAGATGTAAATGAATGAATATTTTAGTATCTGAACAATAGATCTAAATTTTGCACCTAATTTACAAAGACCTATCAGATCGGATTGTCGACCGAATGATTAATTTGTAGAACTTTCTACTTTTCTTCCATAAAAATGGATATTGGGGCGATAGACTCTTCAAATAATTCGATTATACTGAGACAAATCTGATTGAGGAGCATGAGTTTATCTCTGGGGTTGGTAACCATTAAATAAGTTAGCAAATATTTTTAAATCTTCAGAAAGGGAAAAGATCAGTCTGTTATTTAAATTTTTGTCAACAACAAGAGACAATAACTATGGCGTTTTTTTCAGTTAGTTTCTCAGAATGGTAGCTTTGCTGATATTAAGCTTTACAACTATCCCAAGGAAGATCTAAAAGAAATTCTAAACGACAAAGATTTTATAGATTTAGAATTAAAAAAACATCTCATTCCTGTTGATAATAGAAGTGACTATCCATCATCAGTACAAATTCTGGAGCCTACTAAAACTTTAAAACATTATTTATCAATAGATTTTGGTTAAGACGAACCACAAGGAGCAGGAGGTGAAGAAAAGAAAGAACAAAAAGAACATGTCTATCAAATTTCAAATAAAAGAGGAGAGGAAACATATCCTTCAATACTCGGCAATGATATCCTTAATCGTATCAAACATAAAGAAACGGTAATACGACTCAATGACGGAGATAATACCTTCGATATTAAAACCATAAACATACAGCAAATTGTCAAAAAATTTGCACACCAGATCTTTCGCGAAGCAAATATAGATTAATAAACCGGAAGGTAAAATATAATTGATACAGACTGAATTTTGAACAATTTTATAATTGGATCAGTATTCATAAAGCTCTCTATGAAAATTATTTTAATTCTTGTCATAGTGTGGTTTGGTAAACGGATGAGATGACTCATAAACCTAAATATCTGACAATTCCTTGCTAAATAAAATCTTTGGCAAAAATAGCTGTTGAAAAGGGTATTATATCAGTTCAAATATATCTGCGGCATTCAATATTAATTGTTTGCTAATAAAAACAGCTTGAAATGCCAATAATGATTATTTGCTTATAGGGTTTAGCTGTCAATAGAATATATGAACCAACTTATGGTTTTGGTATAAAAATCAGCCACCGTGATGGAGTTTATGAAGACAAAAAGATATTCTTTAAAAATTAAAAATTGTTACTTTAATGGATGGAATGTTTAAAATTTTATAAGGGGGATTCACTGCAGCAAAGATATTAAATTCATCAAAAGATAGGAGCTGGTAAATTTTCCATTGTTTACAAATGCTATAATATTTAATAAAAGCAAGATTATGCATTAAAGGAAATTGCAACGTTTAAACTCGAAGAATAAGCTCGAAATCTTATTGCGTAATTTGTTTTATAAATAGTCACGAAACGAGCATTATGCAAGTAATTTCTCACCCCCTCTTGCTCAAATTAAAGGAATGCTTTCAAACTAAAACTCACATTTATATTATAACTGAATATGTTAACGGAAAAGACCTATTTTAAGTCGTAAAATAACGCCAGTATTTGGAGGAATACGATGCAGCAAAAATAACTCAACAAATTATGATTGGAATCATCTTTTTGCACTCTCTCGAAATCGTGCATCGAGATCTTAAGCCTGAAAATATAATGGTAAACTTTTGTCTAATAATAGGTAATTCATCGATGACTGCAGGTAATGGAGGATGAAGCATCAGGGCAATTTTCTTGTATTAAGATTATTGACTTCGGTTTTAGCAATTATCTATCTAAACTTTTATAAAGACCAGTTGTATGTATCAAAAATATTATACAGAACTCATGTCAGGAACTCCAAATTATATTGCTCCTGAAATTTTAAGATAATAAGAAATTAATTTCAAGATTGACAACTTCGCCATTGGAGTAATTCTTTATTTTATGTATCTTTATTGTAAGAAAGGTTGACTGGTGGGTTACCCTTCAACGACTATACTATTGCAGATATTTTGAAAAACACTATGGTTGGAATATATACTTTTCCTTAAAACATTAGTATATCTTAAAATGCCCAAAATTTAATAGCAAAACTATTATAAAATTCACCAAAAGATAGAATTACGCTGAATGAAGCTATAAGACATCCTTGGTTTGATATTTTAAAATCGCCTAGAATATAAAGCGAAAGGAAACATATTTTTAAAAAACTATCTTAATGATGATATATTGAGATGCATATACTAATTTATCAATTATCACTTTTTCTTATTTAATTCATCAATCAGTACATCCTTGCCTTTTTACAAAGCTTTTTTACTCTTTTAAAATGCAGTTTCTATGTTGTCGTCGATTTCGTCCTCATATTTAATAAAGAAGGGTGATATGATACTGTCATATAGTTTATTAGCTAATGGAGATTCAGGATGAAGTAGAGCGAATGTTATTGCGATTCGCAGCAAAATGTAAAGTGTTGAAGGAAGCAGTAAGGTCATAAGTGGAGAAATGACCTCAAATATTGCATAGATAATCCAATATATTAGATACTTTTGTAGTCCTCGACTGTCTTGAGTCTCAAGAACAACAAAAGTAAAATATGCTGGCACGCAGCAGCATCCAATAGCCACGACTAAGCTTGTTGCGTTCGAAATGAGAGTGACAATTAACAAAAATACGATAATGGCGATGATGAGAGCACTTGGTTTAACTCCTAGTTTTTTTTAGATAAAGGCGAAATCTTGATTGGCATCAATTTTCTGTAACTGAAGTAATCGAGTGACCTGTTCTATAAAATCGGACATTAGTAAAAATAATTATTACAAACCATCAGAATACTGAATGAATCAAAATAAATCATTAATTGATAATTGTTTAATAATTTTAAATCAGAAACAAATTACTATGCATTTGATGAAAATACAATAAATTATTTATGATTGGCAGTTTAGGATAATTCATCGAGTTGGAAAGCAGCAGTGTTTTTGCTCAAAAGAGGGAGATTCATCGATCTTAGAAATAGTTATCACCACTCAGAATTACGAGGAAAAAAGGCAAATCATCTTTTTAAAGCTATGCACCTCAGGATAAAACTGATTTGCTTATACGCTACGAAAAAAATAACATTTTCAATATCAATCGTAAGAAATATAAGTCAATTGCGGAGGAAGTTCAATCTAAAGAACACTTAAGAAGACCTTTGTACGAGCATCGATCCTTTTTCGTAAAACCAGAAATAGCTCGAGACTATATTGCGAAGGAAGAGTAACAATTCTGAAATATAGATTAAAAAGAAAACATAATCTTTTGAGAGCAATTTTAAGAATGAAACAAACTGAATAATAGCCAAAAGGATCGACAGATTATGAGCAGTCTTTTCAAAGATTATATGCTGGGTTTAAAGAAATACATCCTGAACCCCTACTCAATAACAATAAATAGCCACAACTGAGGGAAGAGGAAATCACCATTCAAAAAATGCTTTCCATTTCGCCAACAAGAACGTCTAGTGGTTTGTCTCATCGAAAGAGGTTATAATATTAGAACTGTCTCAGCTGGGCCAAAAAACATCAAAAGAATGGAGATTTTTTTGCAGGCCAGCTGGGAAAATTAAATAAAAGATAAAATCAGCATATTCCAGTTATTAATAGATCTCTCATTGATGATATTAGCAAAAAGGTTTCATTAAATTGGCTGGATTGATGACTCAATAAATTTTGTCAAACTATCTCGCAATATACATTTGTTAATTAACTCAAAATAGATATTCACTTCATTTGTGACAATTAATTACGGCATTATTTTATTTTTATTTTTAAAGAAACAATGATTGGAGTCATAGATCACGGTATAAATTTTTTTAAGTAAACTATCCTGACTAAGAAAGAATTTATTAGTTCAATCGAATTTATTCATCTTTAATTGACTAAATTTATTCCTTATTGGTGATATAAGGATTATTTTGATATTTGTTTTTTCTTATCATCGGAGGGACTTTGTTAATTGTGCTGCATTTTGTGCATCTAATCATAGAACTTGTAGCTGTTGCATAGAGAACTTTAGATTGACATGTTCCACAGATAAAAATGCCATATGCAGGATTGCATTCATTCATTTTGCTGCAATTACCGCAAATAAAAACTTATGAAGTACCCGGGACAGTTTGGATAGTTGTGCAAAAAAAGCAAGAAGCTTTCCTTTATTAGATAAGATCTACATTGTTGGAATTTTTGATTTTTTAGGCTTTGGTTGTTCTGGTTTCTTTTTATCAACAACTTAGAATGTATCTCCATTTAGTTTAATTACATTTGGATCAAATGGTGATTATCTGAATCAATAAATTATGACGGAGGAGAAGAATAATTTGCTCGCTTGTTTTGTGGGATGATGTTATCCTCCAAAGAGTAATATTTTGCCGGAACTATATAGTCTTAGAGTTACTGGAATGATCCTCAAAGTTATTAAAAGCTGCTTTTGGAGGTTGTCGATAATCTTATAGTTCAACCCACTCCTATTGCATTTATAATTTCTGCCTGCTGTTAGCCAGTAATCCCATTTTGTTGCTATTCTTTGACATATTTAAAAATGACTAATATAATATATTTTCATTGATAGGTCTAAAAAGACTTACCCTGCTGTAAAATTTAGATGATTATTCCCCATATTTATGTCTACATCATAAATAAAAATTACTCAAACAATTGTTTAAAGATTAAATATATATTTTAGGTTCAAGTATTACTCTTACACTAATTGATATTATCTGTTATTATTTTGGTGTCTTAAAGTGGTGAAAAGCACTTGATTTGCAGTAATTGTATATTGTAATCTATAACTTTAAGCAGCATATTAATATCAAAATGTAGTTAACATGAAATGAAATTAACTAGTTTTCTAGTTTATGACTAAGACAAACATAATTATGAATGCTCAATGATATCCATAAATTAAATTTTTATAATCTTGAAGGTGATATTAAATACTTATATTTTATTCTTTAAAATAAGACCTCAATATTAAATTTAAACTGTAATGGACTGAAAATGCAAATCACTTTATCAAAGAAGGATAATTTTCTTCATTTTTATAAATATTTTCCGCCTTGGTCAGGGCTACTCCAAGTCCACGCCTTGCGAATTTATCTGCCAGCTAATTTCCCAAAATACCAGTATGCGATTTGACATAAGTTACTTTTCCTTTGTTCAAAACTTTTATTTAGTCAGCCAAAGGAGAATCCTAATAGGTAAGCCCAGAAATCCAATCTTTAAAGCCATACTTATTATCGATTTCCCATCCAACGTCAACTAAGAATTTCACTACTTCTGGATTATCAATGACTAAATGAAGCTTGAATTCTGACAAAATTTTCAAAGCAAGGACAACAGCTAGAAGTTACGCCTCATATGGCGAAGCGACACTACCAGATAAGTAGAAATAGTTGCTAAAATATGGTATCACGCATGCACCAACACCTATATTTTTATGAAATGATCCATCCGTATAGACTAAGATGTAGCTCTGCATATCTTTCTTTATGTTTAAGTATAATTATATATAAGTAATCTTTCATACTTATATTAGAAGATAAATTTTATCTCTTTAATATCGGTAATCATCGAATTTATAGAAAAGAGAATTTATAAAATATAAGATCAAAATACACAAAAATAGATAGTTTATTACTCAATTACAGTAATATCATCGGAATGTGCTAAATTAATTGCCAAGATTGTTTTTAAATCAAAAAATATCTACAAATTTATTGAACAAAAACTATCAAAAAATACTTAAATACTAAATATGGTCTTTTATTATCATTATAATTCAAATTTTAGGTGATCTCATTATGTTCTTGATATTAGAGTACAATATTATTTTTACAATTAATAATAAATTCGGATTATTATGAAGCTATTAATCCTACTCACGGTTATTACACTGATAGCATCAGCATCAGACTTATTCAAACAAATTACAGATATTACTCAGATAAATGAACCCAACTAAGGAGTAATCGAGTGCATCATCAATAAAGCTGCCAATATTGTAGATAGTACTCTTTTTTGTGGACCACCTTTTTCTAATAATGCTGGATGTTATAGCAGTTATGCCTCTCTTTAACTTTGTCTAATTAATAATAACTGTCAAAACGATCCAAAAGATCTCGCCGTAAGTCTCAGATTATTTAGATAAATGTAGAGTGCTGGAATTGTTGGAAAGATATGGCGACCAACTCAGATTAATTTAAACACTTCCAAGATAGTATATAAGTGTGCAGTGAATACTATGTGCGGATAGGAGTATTGACAATATTTTTGATGTCCTTGCTGCTCAATTGTGATTGATATAAAAATATTGATCTTTAATCATTTTAAAAATTTGATGTTTTAGGATTTTTTTTGTATGAATCTATTTAAATTTGCTGATGAAAAGAAAAAAGTGGAAAAAGGCCTCAATAATTTAACTCGGAAATATTCACTCAAGTGTCTTTTTTGATTAACCTGAGCAGCATTTATTATCCACATCAAATTAAATAGGAGAGATATTAAGTAAATATAAATCAGCTATTATTACTACTACTATATGAATTTAAGATTAATTTTAATGTAATACAGATCCACTCGAATTTAGGTCTGCGCTTTGGATCTGGATCCAAGCATCTTAAAATTAGTGCTGCTAGCGTTGAAATGATAGTATCATCCCCATAATTCTATAATATTTCTGCCACGATAAATACTCTTTCCAAGATACTTTTATGTGTATGGACTTCCCCAAATTTACTGTGAGATAGATTAAACATTTTACTGTCGAATATGACTTCGAACATAATAACTCCAAAAGCAAATACGTCCTGCTTTTCTGAAAATTATAGTTAGTTCTCTTCTTTTATTCCACAATTGAGCCTCGAATATCGTTAATAAACTTCAGGAGATGCGTAGGGAAAGCTAAATCCGGGACAATAATCTAAATGATTAGTTGCTTACTCTTGTTGCACACATCTTTGTGATAAGCTTCTCCGTAGTCGATTATTTTGATGATCAGAAATTTACAAACTAAAATATTAATTGGCTTTAAATCGAGGTGTATTATCGAGTAGTTAATTAAATGTCTTATTCCATAGACGACATTCAACAAAATATATATTTTTGTCCACAGAGAAATTGTTTACAGTTTTGAAGCTAAAAAAGAGTCCAACTCTTCACCCTGAATATATTCCATGAGAAGGCAATTATTGAATTACTCCTTTTCAGTTGTTCCATAATATTTTGGTATGAAAGCACAACAACTGCCCCTTAGTTTTTCTATGATGATTTTTTAATGTTGCAACTTCTCCATTTATATTTTACTATTACTTTTCATTTTTTTTATAGCTAATATCTTTTCCAATTTCATTTATTTTCCGTTATTTGAGTAAACAGTATGATCAGTGGAGCTGATGAAAGTTAGAGTTGCCCTTGCGATATAGATTTGGCTAAAACCTCCTTCTCCTATTGGCTTGGCATACATTTCTTTGATTTCTGCTTTTATCATATTGTAAATAAACTATTAAATACTTTTGTCATTTGGTTTTGCCATTTTCATTAAGCTTTTATATTTCTTATGGTAGGAATCATATAATTCCTTCAAATGTGTTCTTATCCAGGCAGGAGCAAATTCTTTAGCATTAATATAAAACAAATAGTGCCCAGAGGCCTCCAGCATTGTGTCTATCTTAACATTTTGCTAAATTTCAATAATTTGATGTTTTAATTTTTCTAAGCTTTAATACCCCAATTTAAACTGCGTCTTTTCTTCAGACATGTCAAAATTACCATTGGTTGTGCTGAGGGCCTGACTCAAGAAAAGTTGTTTTTTAAACTATGAAACATTATCGTAATTATTATTGTTTTTCAATATATTCTTTCCTATTTTAAGATACTGGTGCATCGCATTTTAAAAATAAATCACATTTTTAATTACCATTGATTTGAAACTTTTTTAAAATTTTAATTTCTTAAAATTTTATGTGAAGAGCATCGTGCTATTTATTACTAAAGCAACTCGTGAATTTTATACAAAAAATTTAGCTTCAGACATGATCTATTTGTCCCGTTTAATCAATTATTTAATCAATAGGATTTAATTATGTTTTGACTTTAATCGAGTGAAGACGGAATCTTCGAGTAGATAAACCAGAATTCTTATCGTGCTTGCTTTTAAGTTAATACTGAACTAAGTCATGAAGATTTCATTGTGTAAATCAATTTTACTATAGAATGAGACGGTTTTTTTATTTTAGCGAACAAAAATACTCGGATCATCAACAATGAATTTTTGAAGTAAAGTCGATATGGCTTCTTATTTTTACTGAGATTTGGCCTTTATGATTGAATTAAAATTTCTTACAAAAGCTTCATCATCGATTATTGACGACATATGAATAATTGATTTATTCGATTATAGAACTTGGATCAATATTATTATCAAACTTAATTACTTCATCCGAAACAAGAGCAAATATAATATTATCAAAGACCAGAAAGCGTAATATTTTATAAAATAAAGAAAAACAAGTTATCATACTTTGTATTAATAACAAAATTAATGCAAGTATGATTTTTCATTTAATTTGAAACATATTTTTAAAATAATATGCTCCTTTATTTTTAATTTATCTCTTATCATTTTAGATACCATTTTTTTTAATTAATCTCACAAGTTCGATTTTAACTTCTTTCTTATTAGTAATTTTGTTTTATAAATATTTTCAAACTCAAATACTTTGAAAATATTTACGAATTCTTTTTTAGAATTGCTATAGCTTTTTTAATTAACTGCTTATTGTATTTTTTTATAAAAATTTCATAATATTTTATGAGGATAGAAGAATTAAGATATAGAGAGAGATACATTTGATTTTTGATTTTTTTGCTATATTTTTATATTAAATAATTATCTTAAGCCTTGTAAAAGCATTTTTAGTTACTCTTTTGTATGAAATTTATACACAAAAGTTAATTTTAAAACAGTTAAAGAGTTATATTCTTTCTAAAATGGCTAAATTAAAGTAAAACATAAAGTATTTATAGAAAGGCTAAACAATGACAATAAAGACAACTGCCTTCTCATAAGTGAAGTCGGGGTTTATAAAAGGAGTTTGTTTTAACCAAACTCTCTTTATAATATATAAATCAAGCAGACCAATTTTAATAAATGCGAAATAAAAAGATAGAATCTCCTAAATATATAAATTTTCAACACAAAAATCATCATAATACCAAATAATTTCTTCAATAGATTCATTTTTGCTCTATTGAGCAACATCAAAGAAAACATATGCTCAGAAATCGATCATTAAAACAGTTATTCGGTGATATTTCTGCTGTTGAAGAACATATGAGATTTTCACTTGTTGATTCCTGCAACTTAAAATAGAAAAAGGAACAATAACTTAAACGATAAAAATAAAAAAATCTTCCTCAAAAAAGAAAAAAATCAAATCATTGTTAAAATAATTAATACTTTGCAATCAACAATTCGATTAAATCAAAAGTAAATTAAATTATGAAAATCAATAAAAAATTAAGTCTTAATGAAGGTACAAAGCCTTCAAAAGGAAATAAGTAATAATATCATCTCAAAAATAAATAAGACTACAATAAAGCAAATCTCGGCTCTACCTATGAGCCATAAGCATATAATTGGCGAAAAAGCCTTAGTAGAGAAAAGAATAATGATTTAATTAACAAATAAAGAAATTTAAAAATTTAAAAGATAGTCTAATCATAATACTACACAACAACAAATACAACCCAGTAGGAAATTAACAAAAAATAAAATAAAACTGCTAAATAAATTAAGAATGCCAAAAATAGAGTAAGATCCAGCTCTTCATAGTTTAAAAAAGAATCATTACTAAAGCCAAAAGTTCCACAAAATATATTTTCACCCAAATCAAAAAAATCAAAGGGTTCAATAATAACTTCAAAAAAAAATTTACTCTTTACTTTTGGCATCTGATTGACATTTATTTATTTATTTATTAAGTGAAAACTTTAAAAATTACTGGCTATTTTATATCTTTTTAAGGATAATTAAAAAAGGATTTAAGTCATTAACCTTTCTCTCAAATTGAGATTGAGAAATCTCTCATCTCAGCATTCAAATAAAACTCTACATAAATTAATAAATAATAATATTTTTTAATATTTTTAGCCACAATGCTTGGAGAATCAAAGCAGACCTTCTTTACAGTAAAAGACTTGTCAGCTCAAGAGTTCATCGAGTCGTTCGCACAGTACCTGAAGAAAAATAATCTGATTGAGAGACCCGTTTGGGTTGATTTTGTTAAGACCGGCACTAGTACTAAATGATTAATGCAGGAAATTAATTGGCTCCTCTTCAAGAAGACTGGATTTACTACAGAGTTGCCTCTCTGGCAAGAAAAATTTATCTTAGGCCTAGGGCTGGAGTTAGACTCCTTTCCCACATTTATGGAGGTCTTAAAAGAGGAGGATGCAGACCTGAAGGCCACGATCATGCAAGCACCAAAATCATTAGATGGAGTCTGCAACAACTGGAAAAACAGAAACTCCTCAAGAAGGACAAGAAGGGAGACGGACTAAAGATTAATGCTCGAATTCTTTCCGACGAAGGACGCAGAACCTTAAACAGAATTGCTACCGAGTACATCAAGAATAGAAAATGATGGAAATCTCGATAATAGCACCTTAAACAAATCTTTATTGCAACTTATTATGCAGTTATAAATGAAATAAACCTATTGGTTTAAGAGAGTTAAATCTGGTACGAAAGAATAAAAGCGAAGCAGCACTCCGACATCTAAAATTTCTCGTAGATAGATGAATAACTTTTAATCTCTTATTCCGGATGATACACTTCGAAATAAGATCAAAATATTGTCATAAAAGATGAACTACATTAGCGAACAGTTATAGAAAATGAAAAGTTTTCATACCATGTGTCATCAAGATTTAGCGAATGCAGATGGAGTGATAGATTTAAGATGTATAGATCACAATAGCAGTATAATCCTGTATTGTCAGGACGATCATAAACTAGTATGCTCAAATTGTGTGTTTTCCACTCAAAATCATAAAAAGCATCAAATTATGGATGCGATTAAGGCTAATTCTTTCATTGAAGCAGATTTATAAAGAAATTAGAGAATCTTGAGAACTAAAGCATCAAATCTACTCGGACATAAAGCTAAATGGACTGAAATTTTAGAAGGTATATAAAAAAATCATCTCACTTCATTGCAATTATTGCAAAAGGAACATGAAAAAGCCTCGGCAAAGCTGGCTACTATTTATTTGAATAATAAAAACAAAATTTAATAACTATTTCGATCAACGAAACAAAATTTTTGGCTGCTATTAGATGCCTTTAGCAATTTAAGCAAAACTATTACATTCAATCATTCCATCAAAAATGTTCGGCATTTATTCTCACATTAGGTTATGAATTATACGTAATAAATTTAGCGATTAATACCAAACTCCAAAATAGGAGACCAAATATCCTATGTGCTAAATGTATATGGGTCTAATGTCATAAAGGCTTTTAAAATGGCAACAAATCAATTGCTTGTATGATAAATTTATATCACTATCTGCAGAATGAATATTCCAAGTGCTATAGCTGTTAAGGTGAAGGCTGGGGTATAACGAAGCATCCGGTTTAGTTTAGATGATGTTCTTATTTTTTCATCAACTCCAGGCTGTCTTCACTCAAATTACTTTCATGTTCAATGCTATCTTAAATGAAGGGTTTTTCGTGCATTTGCTCCTCTTACACTTTGCTATCATTCTGAAGTAGACTTTCAAAATTTAATTTTTTTTGAACTTCCCCAAGATTTAATTGTGCTGTGATTTGATGAATTTCTTCTCCTAAAGGATCTTATTGAAATATTTTCTTTTGAGATTTACTTTCTGTAGATGGTAGACTTTTATATTTATCTTAATAAGGAGGAGAATCCAATTTATAAGATAATTTTCGATGGTCTTAATAAGTATTCTTTTATAAATTTTAATATTTCTCTAGATAGTTATATCTTTTTCTCTATATTTTATTTTTATCATATGGTTAGTGATTTGCTTTATTTTCCACCATTTCTGGAATTTATCTTGAATAAGATTCTCCATTGATTCGATTAGAATATTTTCTACCGAATCTGTCTTATTGATCGGATAATATTCTATTTCTTTGTTGACCAAACATCAAATCGCGATTTGTATTTATACGATTGTTCATTTATTAATAAAGTTATCTCCTTATTCTAGTGGCTTTTTCTTACTCACTTTCCTTATTTCGAAACATTTCATAACTAACATTATTCTTCATTGCTGGCGACTTGGATATATTATAACCTTCCATCCTTTTAGTTATACTTTTTTATTTACTTTTATCATTATGAATATCTTTAGTGATATCAAAAGACGAGTTTCTTTTCCTTGTACAAGTTAAAGTGATCATATTTCTGAGCTTCATCTTTATCCTATCGACGCTATTATATTTTTTATCGGTCATCATTAAAAGAGAATATCTCATGTCCTCAAGTCCAGTTTTAATTTGACTTAAAAAGGTAATGTCAGTTACACTGAGAACGGGTTTAGCTGCATATCTAACAAACTCTTTTTTAATAGGATAGCTGTTATGATAGAGTTGGTCGATAATGAAGTCAATTATCTAATTAATTAGAATCTTGAATGAAGAAACAGTATTAACGCCACGAAAATGATTGTAAGGATAGTTTGCAAGGCAGTTGTTGATATCCTAAAAATGTGAATCTATCCACAGTAAAAGGGATTAAAGTTTTATTGCTACCAATTACATTAGATTGCCAAATATTATAAGAATCATTACTATATATTTCATTATTTGGATGCAACAATAATCGGCTCCAAAAAGAACTCACCAACAGGCAAATAGTATGTATGAAGATCCTGTTCCTCAGAAGAAGAAAAAATATGAACCATTGCAGTGCGCTATCAAAAAATAAAAGAGTGGAGATAGATAGCTGAAGGTAAATAAAAACACTAAAGACACAAATATTCACAAAGACCATATTAATTAAGCCATTTACTCTAGAAAATCTGATGAAGCATATTTTTAATAGCCATTCTTTGGAAATATTCAAGAAATAGCCGATTCTAAACCTGATCGGTTGAAAATTTAATAGAAGAGTGAAAACTCACTTCGCAAAAGTATTAGTCAAGAATTAAGACAATAGAAAATATAATAAACCAACCAAAAACCAACTTCCCAAGATAAAAAGATTTTTTCACATTCAAATTCGCATGATAATGAGTCAGGGATCAGAAGTATATCAAGGACAACAAAAACATAATTTTCAGATCCAAAATTAAGTCAAATAGTCGTGAGAAAAGTAGATACTAAAGCTGATAGAAGAAGAAAGAGATATCCAATTAGCATTAGAGAAGTAGGCGATCCAACTTCGTATCACGAAAAGAACAAAGTCGTTACTAAAAGTGTGGATTTTGTGCCAGTCGATCTTTACTTTAGCAAAAGAGATGAAGCAAGGGTTTTATTTTATCAAAAAGCCTTTTATAGTATTACTCTTAGTCAATCCAATTTGGCCAAAGATGACAATAAATTTTTTATTATTCAAGTCCTTCTGCTTGGAGAATCACCTGAAGAGGATAATTACTATCTTTTCACAAGATGGGGCAGAGTCGGGGTTGTTGGCCAAAAATCATAAAACGGCCCTATCAGCCGAAAGGAAGCAATAAGACAATATCATAGCAAATCTCAAAGTAAAGTAAAGAAAGGTAGTTATAAAGTTGTTGATGTAACTTATGATCAAGAAAATCATGCATAATCTTAATAGATTGATGGATATTTACACAAAGAAAACTCTTCACTTCCAGAACCAGTTCAAGAGTTAGTTAAATTAATTTTTGACATCAAAATGATGCACAGTCAAATGAAAGATATTGGCTACGATTAAAAACGTTCTCCCTTAGGGTTACTTGCTAAAGCAAGCATCGAGAAAGGTTATATTGCACTTGATAAAATAATGAAAATCATCAAAAATTAGACAGTCACTAACAGCGAGAGCGAAAGGCGAAAACTATTAAATGAAGGGAGTAGTGAATTTTATTCAGCCATTCCGCACGATTTCGGTTATATGAACATGCAAGCTTTTGTACTTAGCACGGAGGAAAAGGTTAAACAGAAACTTTAGATGCTTTCTTCATTGGTTCAAATTCAGATTTATTCAAGCCTTATGAAAGAAAAACTGGGAGGACTTGAAATGAATGAGATTGATATTAAATATCTAAAGATCAAGTGCCATATAACTCCCCTTCACTCTTAAGCACCAATGTACCACACAATCGTCAAGTATATTTAAAATACTCATGGCAAAACTCATGACAAGTTCTAAATTGAGCTTTTACATATTTTTAGTTTAAGAAGATAAGAAGAGGAACCCAAATATAGGGAAGATCTTGGTAATAAAATGCTGCTTTGGCATGGGTCCAGATTAACCAATTATGTGGGTATTTTATCAGAAGGACTCAAAATAGCACCTTATGAAGCTCCTGCCACTGGCTACATGTTTGGGAAAGGCATTTACTTCACTGATATTGTCAGCAAATCTGCTAACTACTGCCACCCGAAAAATAATGAAGTAGGTTTAATGCTTCTATGTGAAGTCGCATTAGGCGAAATGAATGATAAGCTGGTAGCTGATTTCAACGCCCACAACCTTCCTCCAGGTAAAAATTCGACTCGTGGGGTGGGTAAATATGCTCCAAGTTCAGGCTAATAAAATGAAAAAGTATGGATTCCGAATGGTCCTCTGCATTAAACTTAAATATAATCTGTGTCTCTTCTGTATAATGAATATGCAGTGTACAATCGTTAGCAAATAAAGTGTAGATACATCGTATAAGTTAAATTTCATTCGCGTGTTTGATTTTTAAATTATTTATGACCATATTTAATATTATAATAATCGTAGATGGTCCTTGGGCATACAGTAAAAAGCTACAGGCATATGATAAAAAACTTGGTTTCCTCGCTTATCATCCACGAGCGCATATAAACTACCAGTGCTAAAGTATTGCATCAAAGATATAGGCGAAAAGATTGGTCAAAGCTACGAATAAGCTGATTAATTTTGCCAAGAAAGCATCGAGAGGACTCACCAGTCCTATCAATCTTATCAAGGGAAGAGTAGTGACTGAACAAGTTTTAAAAAAATTGATGATGGAGACAGTCCCAAAATTGTAAAGTATTCCCACCTACTACGTCAAAATTTCAAAGAAAATTCGACGTAGACGTGGAGATAATGCTCCAATGGTTTTAGTGACAATTCGTAACAGCTAAAAGGATGAGGTAGCAAAAATGCAAGAAAAGTAATTAAAATAAAGATCAAAAGTCGTGGATTCTAAAAACTATTCTCGTTTGATATTGGCAGAAGAAAAGCAGCACTATCAATAACTCCTAAAGCAAAAGCCAGAGATGAAATAATTTTTTGAACGCAAGTTGGCACGAGTTTAGTTTGAGGAATGGATGCTGGATAAGGCAGTAAATGAGAAGAGACTCCAACTGGTTATTTGAATCCATGATCAATATTACGAATTCAACATACATTCGAACAATAAAGAGATAATATTATTTATCTTGATGGGATTATCACAAGCTATAATATTATTTGATAATTACTCTTGCTTAACAAGTAGATGAAAGCATAATTATAAAACAAGGAAGCAGTTGCTATTCAGTCATAGAAGCTATAACAGAAATCAAAATAGAAATTCACTTTAAAGATTATTTACCACTCGACCAGCGCTTAAGGCACAATTACTCAGATCAATAAACAGTATGATTTTTATGATTTAGAGTACTAGTTTCAGGCAACATTACTATTTTCAAGATAATATCATCTTTAAAGGAAAAGCTGTGCTTGCTCGAAAAATAGGCTCTGTTCCTCTATATAAATAAAAATCTTTTGACAGACTTAAGTACAATTATCATAATTAGATATGAATATCAATAAATTAGCTGTCAAGTATGAAATTAAAAAATAGTTTGTTATAGAAGCAGCCTCGACAGAAGTATATTGATACCTGATATTTCTAATCATTTGCAAACAATTCAAATAATTATCATAAACATATAACAGATAATATGATATCTATTTTATTGGCAGAGAATTAAGAGACCATTTTTCATGATCAAAGTATAAAAAACTGTTAAAATGTAGTATCTGATTATTTATATACAGTTAACATATAAAAATTTTCGACTGAGTAAAATAAGGATGATTGTGATCTGTATTTATACTTATGTCCTATTTTAGGAATTGATTCAATTGAATGTCCTCAAACTAAGATGATAATAAAAATATGGAATAAATCATTTGATGCGTCTCTTCTTTTCTCCTCCTTTTTTATTAATTCTCGCCAGCTTCTTTATTTTTTTATTTTTCTTTACTTTTTCAACTTCCATTCGTTCAGGCTTTTGTTCATCCAAACCCAATACCTCAAGCTCTTCCTCAGCTTGTTCCATTTCTTTTTTTTCCTCTTTATTCTTGATCTTAATTTCAATTCTAACCTCCTCAGCTTTTTCTACTGATTTTAGAAAGTTGTTATATCTTTTTTTGATGGATTTGTTGTTCTTTCGCGACATCAACAATGATATTAATATATATGTTTAGATACTAAATATGTAAAATCATAAGATCAATTGATGTCATCAAAAGATATCTTGACTTTGGTGCTTTAAGGTTGGAAAGTATTAGCTTGATATGGTTTTTTCCCATCTTATGATTCGAATATTATTTCATAAATTTTCTTTTTTACTTCTTCGCGTGATAAAAATGACTCCATTATCATTTTCTTTTCATAATCACTAAACTACTATCCATTGAGGCTCGGCATACCTTTTTTTACTTTTCGTTTTTCTCGAATTTATTCAACAGTAGACTCAAATAATTCTTCAAGGACTGTTTTTTCAAGTTATTTTCCTGATTTCCCCAAATCAATCTGAGAGTTACGCCCTAAATTACGTTTTGCTTTTGACTCCATTGATGATTAAAGAGTCATTTTTTTGCTGGTTTCTCTCACTGATACTGAGTTAGCCATTTTTCTGGTAAATGGTCCCTCGATATTAGTTTTTTTTCTATCACTAAATAATGGGAGAGTATTCGTAGTATCTGTTTTGTTGGGACGATTTGTCATTTCAGTCGGAGGTGGAACTCGTTCCGACTAATCAATAACTTGATACTTCTTTTTGTGAGCTAAATTGATCTGTCCATCAAGAAAAATGAGTTCTCTTTCTAACTCCTTTCCTTCAGTAATAAGATCTGCTAACTTCTTCTTATAGTCCTCACATTTAGAACTGAAAAACATGTTCGTTTGAATGAGTTCATGACGTTCCCTTTCCAGTTGTTTTTTGCGCTCTAGCATCTTATTTTTTATTTGTTGTTCGCTTGTAGTACTTTTAAGTTCATTTAGCTCCTTTTGGGCTTAGATAAGCTCCTGTTTGTACTGTTAGATGAGTTCTTGTTATTTTTTATGAAAATGGTCAAAAAGTTTTCCGTTGAGATCCTCGATAACTTGATCCAAATTTGCTTTTGTTTGCTGTATGCGTTATAGACTCCCTTTTTATTTTTTTTATCTGCCTGGTGATACACATTCATTTTTGTCTTCTTTTTCTTCACCTTTTTCTTTATACATATCGATAAAATTATTGATTTTACTCTTATCAGATCATAAGGTAATAGTAACCAATTGTTTTATGATTTTAAAGTAGTGTAACAAATATGAATCAATCATTAGATGGAATAAAGCTTTATGCAATATTTCGACCGAATTTATTTAGAAGTGAACAATTATATTTTTATAGTCTGATCTATGGGCCAAAGTGAATGCTTTACTTTAAATTTTAAGTCTCATTTTATTATTGAACCAGACATTTTACAATATTTTTCCATTTATAATCCGATGATTATTTCAAGGCTTTATCTCGAAAAGGTAATTTTGAAGATTTTTGATCTACTCCAGCATTCTTTTAGATAAAAATACCTCCAAAATCATAAGTGCCTAAGATTATAGTCTTTTTAAGATTTTTGGAAGTCGGCAGTTTATCCATAAGGCTAGGTTTCTTCGAGGAGCAACTATGATTGGGTTAATGCTATTCATGATTTTATTTCTGATTGCTTTTAATTTATTTTTTCTGGCGAGGAAACCCACTTCTTCTTGTGTTAACTAAAAAACTTTGGGTATTCTTAACTGATGACATTTTGGATAATCTGTTTTAATGTTATTGAAAATAAGAATTTGAATTTATGGATGTACCAGATGTGCCTGAACATTTGGTTGGTATTCCACTTTGGCTCGATTTATCCATGATTTGACTAGATGAAGTTTATTTTTTAGTTTCATTGCTGGATAAGTAAACATAATTAAGAAGGTTGCTTTATATTTTTAACTTTAATTTCTTTTGCTCCTTTGATTTTCTACAATTAAAAAGCTCAAATTCATTAAGGGTAAATTGTGGTTCAAGTTCTTCTTTATTGTTTAAAGATAAGGATCCCTTTTTTCTGTCTTTTTGAGTGATACTTTTATCTCTGTTATAACTAAAGTGAATTTTAGGCTTGATTGTTTATTTTTGTGAGGGAGACATTGATGATTGCTGTTTGCGAGCAACATTGTGTTCTAAATCTAGGGTCACTGTTGCATTTAAATTTATTTTTTGTTCGTGATAAAATTTATTGTTCTGTGATTGAGGAAGGAAAAAATTATTTGCACATTTTGAGGGAAAATTGGCTTTTTGTAAATTACTTTCTTTTTCAGAAATAACGTTAAATTCGGGTGGAAAGTAATAAGATGATGCAGAAGACATGACTTGCCGATCATAGGGGAGACTCATTGAGTAATTGGGAGTTGAGGGTCGTGGCATGACAGATCCCAGTTAAGAAATGTAGCAGTTTTGCAATCCTATTTAATCCATATAGTTGTTTTTAAGTTATCGTTATTATAATTTTATGACAGTTATATATAAAATATTTTATTCTCATCAGGAAGACAAGAATTTATCTAAAATTAATATTCTATTTTTACCTAATACTAAGTCAATCTTATGTTTGAATTTGTAGTAAATGATGTGATATCCTCCTCTGGTGATATTAAGAAAAAAATAAATAAAATAAAATATAAAAGGTCATTAATACTTTCAATTTCATGATGATTTCTCCGAATATTAGAATATTTTATTAGTTGATGAAAAAATTATTAAATCGACATTCGAATATATGTAAGCTCTTTTGATTTTTTTACTTAAAGAAATAAATTTTATCCTTCAAATCCAATATGTATGAATTCCCTTTCTTGCAAAGCACACGAATTAGGATATTGTTTTTTCATAGATTACAAATTCTAGATGATCCAAAAATTGGTTTAAAATTGTTATAAAGTTAGTCCAAGGCGTTACTTGCTAAAAAGGTGGTGTTATATCCTTTTTCATATTCATTAAGCATTTTATGGTGTTATAACTTTGACTCAATCCCAAATTTAGAGTTTTACAGTTAAATTTATTTTGGTAATTCGCCGTAACAAAATTGAAAGTATATAATATAAACATTCAGAAACTCTTTATCATCATCTTCTCTAAATGTTGAGTGAATAAGCCATTAAGACTTTGTAAATCAAAGGTTCATTCCCAAAGCAATTGTAAGATATTTCTTTTGCTGAAAACAGCTCTCTTTGGTATAAGCAGCAACACCACCACGGTTTCAACTCCGAAAAAAATGCAAAAAGATACTAGTATGTTAAGATTGGTAAAACATTTGGCTGGTAGACTGTTAGGTATATCAGTATAGCCTAAGATCACCTGTTTTATTATAACGTACTCAATTATTTATTCAGGAGAATCGAAATACTGATTACATTGGATATTGTTCCCTTGAAAACGTGTATATTCAATGGTTTGAACTGAAGAATGGTAGATACATGCTTTTGATATCTAACGGGAAAGAAAATTCTTTATTTTATTTTTTAACACCATAATTTTGGCACCAATAAAAATAAAAACTTGTCAAACATGCCATTCAACTAGATTTTGAAGATAAATATTAAGTCTTTGAAGAGTTAGGATCTGGAAGCTTCTCAAAGGTTTTCAGAGTCAGAAATAAAAGAAACGGAAGAATATTTGCAGCAAAAGTTATTTTTAAATTGGACAAGCATGGTATTTCAACAAAAAAATTAATAGTTTAGGAAAAGAAACTTCTCAATCTTATGGAAGAGAGTGACAGCACTTCAAAATTTATATAATTTTTCTAAATGGAAGGGCAATATATTTTTATCTTGGAATATTTGCCAGGAAAAGATTTGATGACTGTATTAAAATAAAACACTTAAATGGATTTATCTGAAAAGAAAAATCTTTTGATTAACCTTCTTCATTTAGTGAAAGAGTGCCATTAGAGAAGCATCATTCATCGGGATATTAAGCCCCAAAATGTGATAGTTGACGAATATCTGAGACCAAAACTCATTGATTTTGGATTGTCAACTATCATGAAGGAGAATAATGAAAATAGCACTTTTAAAAGATGTGGAACTATGGGCTACATGGCTCCCTAAGTTATCAATTGTGAAGTCTTTAAAAAAGAATATACCTCTAAATGTGATATCTTTAGCTTGGGAATCATAGCTCACCTTATTCTTTTGGGAAACAATCCATTAAAAGGCAAAAGTTATGAAAAAACTCGCACTTTAAATCAATAATGCTCAATTCAATTTAACAAATAACAGTTGGCTGAACTTTATGGAGACAGTTGTCCGATTTTTTTGTAAAGAATGCTAGCAGTCGATTCTAAAATTCGCTATAGTGCTGAAGAGGCTTTGAATAGTCAGTTTCTTCGAGAAAGTAGCGATAAATAATAATCTATATCGACTATTGATGAAAAGAAAAGAAACTCAGAGGTTAACTGAACTCTTTTTAATGATATCTTTGATATTTATTTCTATCTAATAATCTTATTGATCTGAATTTATATGATTTCAGTAAATTTCAAATTAAATTGAGAATTTAATCAGGTAGACTTCATAGTAGATGACAATTGCTTGATGATGGGATATAAATTTTTGCCGTTTGACTCCCATTATTTCAAGCATTTCTAGGCGTAACTCTTGAATTGCTTCTACTGATTTTCAATGTTAGCCTTTGCTTATTCAGCTTATAATAACTCACGCTTGAAATTCTCCTCTCTTTTGGCTTGCTTATCATCCATTTGTTTTTTGAGATCCTCTACATTCTTTAGATACACATTCTTTCTGAACTTTTAATCATTGGATTCCTGTTCCTTGAGAGTAGTGAGTTTTTCCTTCCAAGTTTCTTTAAACTTGTGCACTTCTTCTTGCTAAAGTTCTTTCTCTCTTCTTTTTTTCTCGACTTGATCCTTCAGAGACTCTTCATATTGCTGCTTTAATATTCTTTTTTCCTAATTCTTTTTCCTTTATATTTCTGCTTGTTTTTTCTAAAGCTCTTCTATTTGATTGGTTAACTTTTCTATTTCATTATTTTTGATTTGACTCATTTTAAATGTTTGCTGCTCATAAAGATGTTCTCTTTGTTGAATTTTTTAATTGATAAGGTCTTGTTGTCTCTTCTTCGTGAGATCTTGAATGATTTCTACATGAATAATAAATTACATTGCTTTTTGCGGTATTCCTCAATTTTAGTTTATTCTTCCTTGTCTTTTTGTAACTATGCCGCTTTCAGCTCTTTGTTCTTTTAGTTAATAACATTGATATCCTTGCGATTTTGCATATTTTTATTTCTTCTTTCTCTCTATTTTTCTTCTTCTTCGCGAATGGCCTACTCAGCTTTGAGCCTTAACAGTTATCCTTCTTCCATTTCCTCCTTATACTTGTTGATATATTGTTTTTTCACCTCTTTGTGCTGCTTTCTCAAATTTTTCTCAAATTATTTTAGTTTTTTCTTCTCAGCCTCTTTTTTTAATTTCTCTTCTTCCTCTCTTTTTTGAATTTGAGCCTAAATCATTTACTGTTTACCATAGTTTATTCGTGATAAAACTGCTCCCTCTTTTTATCAACATCTTTGATGTAGTTTTTAATTTCTATTTGCTCTTCTCTTCCTTGGAGAGTATCTGAGAACAAAAGTTTGCTATTGAGTCCGCGGACTTGTTCTGTTTATTGGAAGAGCTTTGCGTTGGCTTTAGCAAGTTCTTGTTCCTTGATTTGGTGCTGGAACTTCTTCTCCTCTTAATCAACTCTTCGTCTTTCAAGCTCCTCCTTCTAAAACTTTCTATATCTCTCTTCCTCCTTCCTCTTTTTAAGGTCTTTGAGGTTATCTGCCCATTGATCAGTGCGCTTCTGACTCTCTTGATATTGATAGTTGGCACGATTCTATTAGTTATTGCCTATATAGCAGTACAATTACCTGACGGAATTAAGTTGGCGCGCATCTTCATCTTGGTTAGCTCGTCCTGAGTTATGGTAATTGCTCCTTTTGATGACATTCAGAAGTTATATTTTATTTATTAATGTATGGATTGCATGCTATATTGTCAACATCCAAAATTAGAAGGTAACTTTATCCACATCATGGCTTATTTATGTGTATCTTTTTTTGGGGACGCTCATTTGGCAATTTGATAGCACTCTTATTTTTATCTTCCTACTCCAATGTTGCCAGTCGCTTCTTCTTCTCTTACAATACCCTTTTCTCGTTTTATTTCTTGCGAGTGTAGCGTTGAATGCTGAACATCAGGAGAATCTTTTGCCTCAATTTGTCAAATAACTCCACATTTTCCTCGGTAGCGATGATCTTTTCAGGAATATTCATGCCTTGCAATACTTATCCCAATCTTTCATTTACCTTTCCTGGTAAAGCTAGGGGTTTAGCTAGATATTGTTGACGTGTATACACCTTTTGATTGCGCTTCATCTCCTCTTGAGCGTTGATGTTATCTATTTCGAAAACTTCTTCTGGTACTTAGTCCAATTTTAACGCTCGTTTCAGATTGATTTGTTCTCGCTCTTCTTTCTTTATGAGCTGCATTAAATTTGAATTACGATTTATAGTCTACGAATTTCAGAGATTAGAGTTTTTTCGCGATCAGTATCCACCTTGTTTCTCATGAGATACTTTTCCAGTTAGTACTTACGGTTGGATTAATATTTTTTATCGAACATGTAGTTGGCAAGTGGGTGCTAATACCGCCCTCTGCTCAATAATATTTCTCGACTAATCTGAAAATAGATCTTAATTAAAGAGATATTACCTCTTTCAGATCTTCGATTGAGTATTCATCATACTCCAATCGATCATGCAACACAACAAAGTTGAGATTATATGTGAGGAGCAATTCAAAAATATGCTGAGCCCTTTCAAAAGTTAGAGAGGGCATTTTAAAAGTGAGGGAGGCAAACTCTTCTTCATTGAAGGTTACAATGTCTGTTTAGACATTAAACTTTTAGCTTTGATAAAGCTTCTTTTATTAACCCTCCTTCGTCCAGTGGTAGATAGGTCCAATTTTAGTATTTTTCTGGACAATAGGCACACGCATCCAGTGATCCAATTTTTCGATATTGCCCGCATTCTACATGAAAAAGATTATACATCCTTGTTGGGGTCGACTAACTTGAGTGGAAACAACCCACCAGTCAGATTTAACACTTCTTTATCAGTCACTTAAGATTTGCGTTTGAGTCCTATTGGCTTAGTGATTGTGGGTACGTGGGGTAGATATTTCCACAGCTACTCACTCATTATAATTAATCAATATTAGGCGCATTCGCACAGTTTATAGTGTGATGATTTGATTAACTTTCTTAAATAATGTGTATGTATGAATAAAAAGTAAT
>Ga0302188_10000850_pt1 | contig 24976 bp, 15 predicted proteins | sample II_Bog_E2_1_FD_198783 | JGI IMG/M metagenome (GOLD analysis project Ga0302188, IMG submission 198783) | Peat permafrost microbial communities from Stordalen Mire near Abisko, Sweden - II_Bog_E2_1 | ecosystem: Environmental > Terrestrial > Soil > Wetlands > Peat | place: Sweden: Abisko...
TTATTAGTCTTCCTGACTGATCTCATTCCTTCCTCCTAATCCTCCTGACTCTCTAATATTTGCACAGATTAAATCTTTCTTCTCCGTTAAGGATAAGCCTCGAATGGAATATCGACTCTATTGCTTCTCAGTTTGTCCTTGAGTTCTTTAATAATTTTATTCCTTTTTTTTATTTTAAGCTATATCTCTGAAACTTCTGAGTTTGCTAATAGTAATTATTGACTCAGTTACCCAATCTCTAATTCTAAGCTATTAATCTCCTATGCCTTTGTCGTTTTGATGATATTGAAGTCCTGTTGACTGGCCAACTCTTTCTTCAGAGCATTAAGTTTGGACATATTGCGCCTATTTATTTTACTGCGTTCGCTTATTACGTTCTGCAACTGTTCTATTTTATTCTTCAGCTATTGGCATTCCTTTTTATCGTTGTTTTAACGATATTGTAGCATTTTCTCTTCACTCTAGAGATGTTCCGCCTTCTCTCTAAGTTTTTAATTCTCCTCGCCTGCCTCTTCCATGAACTCATAAAGTTTTCTCTTCCTTTCCAGTTATCTGGTGCCGTCCTTGACCTTCTATTAAAGAATTGCGATATCTTCTTCGAGAGTGCTGCACCTGTTGGTTTCCTCATGCAACAGAATGGCTTCCTTCTTGATTTTATCCTGTTCCTTTGATATTATCTGAGTAAGATCATGACATTTGAGTGAAACTTGATTCAATTTTTTCTACTTAATAGCTATCCTCTGCTATAATTTATTTAGCTTTTCGTTCACTTTGTTCATAGACTGTCCGATTACCTGCACCTCTTTATCCTTAAGTCTACTTTTCTCCTTTGAAATTTTAGTACTCTCGATTATCAACTGTAGTTGTTTGGTCAATTTATTCTCGATTTGTATATACTATTCCATTTCATAGACAGCTAGGTGGTTATTAACTTTTTTATGCTGTATTATTTATTATTTCTTTGTCAATTGATAATCTACTCGACACTGATCTCGCTCCGGAATGTGAAGAGATCTGTACTTGGACGATTGATGATTTGATTTTAAGGGGAGGCTGTATTATTAGTTATAAGTGTTAGTGTTTACCAATGCTTTTTTGAACCCTTATCGGTTGGTTTATAAATGCATATGTAAAGTTCTAACTAATAACTAAATTTAAGTTCATGCTTCTAATAGATCACCAACAAATTTATTTATTTATCTATTTGCTTTCAAGTTGAAGATCTCTTAATATATTCATTAAGATTTATTTTGATTTGGATGGATCCTAAAATTGTTGACTCTGAGATAAAAAACCAGAAGATTAGATAGGGTGTCATTTACAAGCGTACTAAGTTTCTCCAAGAATGGAGGGAGCGTTGGATGGTTCTCACAACCAATTTCATCCTTGTTTTCACCAACAAAAATTGTAAGGAACTCACTGAGTATATTGATCTTCGCGATGTAAAGAGCTACAAAAGCTATGTTCGCAAGGATGATGAGATGATTCCTGCTGGTTTCAAGATTAGAACCCTCGAAGATATGTATTACTTTTGTGCTCGCAATTGTAATGAGAAATGGACCTGGATGGTTTCTTTAGAACGCCTAATGGATTTTAAGATAGCTGGAAAAAGTCCTTATAACAATGCAGAGTTCATCAGGACAAAAGGTTTTATGAGTCAGGCGGAATTTTAAAAAGGAAAATTTGATGATCCTTTTCCAAAAGAATAGCAAAAATCTGCAAATTCAGTGATCTCCTCGAGTACTGCAGACGCCCACTAAAAAGATATCCAAAATTTAACCAAATAATTATCCTAAAAATTTCAAGTATTGAAAAAGAAGGAAGAAGAATTTGCTCTTAAAGAGAAGCAACAATAAGATGTTTTTAATTTTGAATTGAACAAATTGAAGGAATCTGAAGAATCTTTAAAGAATTTACGACTATATTACGAGGAGAAGATCAAGGAAATCGAGTCAAAGGCCAAGTCCACTGAACTCAAAACCAAGGAAGTTCTGGAATTGCTGACGCAATAGGAATTCAAATCAGGAGTTAATTAAAAAATTGTTGAATTAGCCAAGTCTATTGCTGAAGTCTATGCTGGAGTTGAAATTAAAACTTCTACAATTACTGAAAAACCTCTGGACAAGATCAATGAGCCAGTAATTGCAAATGTTTAAATGCCAAGAATTACGAGTTAGCCAATTCGCTCATATTTTATAGGACCTGTCTCAGTGGATTTTATAAAAATATAGGAGAAAGTTGTCAACGAACCAATTAGCTAGACTATTCAAGAACCAGTAATAATGACAGAGCCAATTCGCTCATATTTTGTAGGGCCTATCTCTGTGAACTTTATTAAAACTGAGTAGGAAGTTATCAACAAGCCAACAAGTTCAATTATTGAAGAACCAGTAATTATTACTGAGCCAATTCATCACTATTTTATCGGGCCAGTCTCTGTGTAATCATTATAAGCTAAGGTAGTGATTGATGAACCAATCATATTCAATATTGAGCAATCACTGATTAGGAGTTAACCTACTCGGGTGTATTTCATCGGACCCTTGGTTGTGTAAACTGAAAACTCAATATAATGGCTTGTGATTAAATCAGAGGAAACCCAATAATAAATCCCTGCAGAAGTCCCAATCTTCGCTAAAGAAAGTTCCAAAGGTAGTCGTGTGGCCTAAATTAAAAAGATGTATGAGAGCAAAATTTCAATGGAAAACAGTCGTTTGAATGCCCCAACACCCAAAACAAGTTCCATTATCAAAGAGCAAAAGAAAACTAAGGACTAGTTCCTTCATCTTTGCAGGCAAAAAGTGGTCGTAAACTTGTTTTAAGAGTTTCATGCTCAAGCCTACACCTACACAGGACTAAAGCCTATTTTATAATTTTTGATTCAAATGACTGCTGAGAGGGGATTGGGTTATCAACAATACGTTGTGTCGGAATGCAAAGCTCATTAAAATCGTTTCTTTTTTGCTTAGACTCTGTTAGAATTAATTTCAGACTATCATGACTACAATAATGGCGATAAACTATGTAAGGTTATCGAGGTCCTCATCTTTGAGGCTCCAGGAATCTTTAAAGAAAATCATTTCGATTTGATTAAGCGCAAGCTAATTGATCTTTTCGATCATAGCCCTGAAGAATCTAAAATCGGTGATGTTCTCAAGACGATGCATGCGGTTCATAAATTCAAAAAGTTCGCTCAAGATGAAGACTTGAAGAAAAAATTAGAGGACTTTATTGCTGGAGATCATAGTTAGGATGCTAAATTTTGGGCAAAGAAGCTTTTGTACGACCAATGACATGACTTGATCGGCAAATAAAAATATTTTTGAATGGATAAGTAGTTTCGATTTGATATAATTAATTTTTCGATGAACATAATAAGCAATAATTCTGAGCAGAAACTCTAAAATAAACAAGGCACTATCAATATTATAGGAAATAGCAACACAGTCAGCATCACCAATTCTACTATCACCCTGACTATCAATGGAAATGGGAATCAGTTTAATATCAAAAATGGGAAGGTAAATGCATGCTTCAATGGGAATTGCAATAGACTCATTTTAACTAACTCACAGGCTATCTGTGGTTTTAATGGCAACAATAATCAAGTGCAGAACAAACAACATTCAAAAACTAATTGTCAATATGATAATGGTATGGGTAATCAATTAGGAGGAGATCAGCCATTAGTACCGAATAATATGCTCAACTTTGGCAATGTACAAAGGAATAATGTTCAATATATATACAACCAGCAACAGATACCACAACAGCAATATGGTTTCAATATGAGACAATATTACTCGTTTCCTCAACAGCTAAGTCCACAAAATGCCAATCTAAATATTAACAGAGGAGAAGGGTTCATAAATAATGGACATTTTATGAATCAAATGCAATACAACACGCAAATGAGGTACCAAAATGTAATTCCACAACAGCAAGGAGGAGGAGAGGAGCAGACCAACCCATTAGGCCTAAATACACAGGATGTGAATCTTTTACCACGAACAAAGCATGTGGGAAAGGAAGTTTCATGCCCAATTTGCCTATGTGAGGTCTAAGAAGGAGATGAGTAAACTTTCTTACCATGCATTCACTCTTTTCATTGGGACTGCATCAGAGACTGGATTTTTAAAAATTCCAAATGCCCAGTTTGCCAATACGACCTTAAATAATATTTACACAAGTGATCCTCTCTTGATTTAATTAGATTTATAGTCATAATAGTCATCATTATTTTGATTGATCCCTCATCATAATTCAACTAAAACTTTGATCTTCTGAGGGTACATATCAGCGAATATTAATCCTTGAATAATTTATAACTTCAAATAAGATTTTAATTTAATATTATTTTAGTAGATTTCCAACTCATTTATGAAGATCATCCTTCTCTTCATCGCTCTACTAGCGGGAATAATGGCAGTAACGGCACCAAATTATAACTACGCTTTTCACATTGCCTTTGATGAAACAGTTATTCAGAACTCAACTGCATACAAAGTAAATGGTCAAACCTTCTACGATCCCAAGAACAACAGAGAACGTGTGGATCGCACCAATGGTAGATATGATCTTTTCTGTGGTACAGTTCTTCCCAACGTCACAACACCTTGCCAATCTTATACCGTGAATAACAAACGTTGGCTAGTGTTCCCAAATCGTAGCAGTTGTTGCTTCTGCTGTGACTCTGATCATGGATGTGGCATCTTAAAACCAGACTGGCTGGCAGATGCTGAATATAAGGGTCAAGAAAAGATCATTGATACATTCTATGACAAATGGTCAAAAGATGGTATGAATTTGCTAATATAGGTGATTTCGGATACAACTATTTCTGGACAACATCTACCTAAACCCAGATTCCCAGAAGATTAGATGAGGCCGGAACCCACGTTACTGATTACAACGTTTTCTCCTTCCACAATCAAACTATCCCCTTCGCTGAGTCTATCTTTAGTCTACCTTCATACTGCAAAGTTGATACTCCTTCCAACTGTCCTCTTCAATCAATTTGTGGAAAATTCAGATCAGAAGTTACAAAATGATTTATGTTCCAAATACGAAACCCTAATTTTATTACATTTTTTTTATGAATAATTTAAACATTTTCCTGGTCAGCTCCCTAGGTTATTTATGCGCTAGAAAATAATTATTTTAAGAATACAGACATTATCAGATGATTGAGGTCTCAAAATTATATGTAGAAAGGCCATTCTTCTTAAATCTACAATGGTAATGAGTTTTCTTCAAAAGTTTGAGTTAGCCGAGGGCTTGGCTAAATTATATGACTGCTTATTTGGATATCATTTGAGTCTTGATGGGGAGGGATTGGTTAAGCTGGCTGCTGCTCGACATCGTTTGCCAAATTGTTTGTCATGTCTTCGATACATTATAGTGTCCTAGGAAGATATGATAAAATATTTTAAATTGATTTGAATCTTTGCATCATCTTATTGTGATGTGTTTTAACTTGCTTTGAACTTCTGTTCCCAAGTTTTTTTCCCAGATCAGAAAAGACCTCGTACTTTTTCCTCAAGCTTTTAGTCTTAAAAAACCCAAAATATTCTTCTAGATAGTCAAGATAGATCTTATTTTCCTGATTTGTCCATTTTAATCCTAAACTTTTAGAAGTAAGATTATTGCACTCAGGAAACGAGTTTGCCACAGTTTTAGGGTTGATAATTTTAAAATCAATGAGCATGTAAGGATATTCTTAGAAAAGATATGTTTATGTTATCAATTAATAAAAAATCAGAATCATTAAGATATATATATTTTGATAAGATTGTAATCATACCATCTGTCATAAATTACCATCGCTAATAGTAGTTCACCAAAGGTTAAGTGTGTAATAAACTACAAAAAAGCTTTTCTGCGGTATCTGTAATAATAATATTTAATTTCATTATAAAACAAAAAGATATCTGGTATTACTTCTTTAAATCAATAATATTGCAGTTATACAAATTGTAATTAAGTACATCACCTCTGACTTTGGACCTTCTCCCAGAATTATATTTTCTCAGTGCTAAGTATTATTTTAGATATTATTATTTTAAGATCATATCACTATTAGTAAGAAAATCTTCATCCATAACGTATTTTTTAGGATATTTGCTGTTGGAACAAAATTAGATTATTCTATACTGATTTATAATTTAAAATATACAAATTGCCTGAACACTACAGAAAGACTCACAAATGGAAGATCAATACAAAATGTTGACTAAATACATTTAGAAATACTACATTGGTAAATCTCTTGTAGCTTTTTTACTTATTGTAGCTGTCGTCATCTTTCAAAGCAATATGATTACTATTGCTTCGGAAGGCTATCCAGATTATGGCAGCAGTGCTCAATACGAAAAGCTTAAAAATATATTGGATGTATCGTAGGCAACTGTCTAATCGATATCAATGACTATTAAAGAAACATTAATTGGAAACTATGTCTACCCTAATTCTTCGCTGTACTGCAATGCTAGCTTAACATATCAATAATGTTTATTAATCTATCAGACTGAATAGACTTAGTTAATTAAAAACAAATACTCTATCTCTACTTCCTTTCGATGTCTTAATGGAACTTGCCGAAGGATATCACCACTATGGGACTATATGTGGACCTTTAAGATTAGACTCACTTTCATTGATTATTTTCTTATCGAATATCAAATCAGTAATGACACGAGTCAATTAATTGTGCCCGCTTTAGCCAACTAAACTATCAATATAGATGAAATTGCAATTATTGAGGGAGGAAATATTGGATACTCGCAGGGATTACTAATACTCTCAAATTCTTATCAAACAAATAGTTCAACAATCAAAATTGCTCTCGTATTTAATTAACAAAATTTATACAGCGATTATGATATTGACCTTGCAAATTTTATTTTTAGTGGTAATCTTTCTTTGTCTGATCCAATTCAATTAATCTCTCCATCATCATCTTTTGATTTCAGTTTCCTCCCTTATAACTTTGGTATTGTATTCGGCCTGATTGTCTGTTTCATTATTTTGGTGCTGGCCATTAGATATCTTATCTCTCAATGGTAAAAATAAACCTTCAAGCACTTATAAACTTTGAATAGCCTTTATTAGTATCAACTCAATTAAATATTTTTGGGAAAAAAACCAAAAAATACTGTGATTATGACGCAAAATTCAATATCTTTTTTCTATGAGGAATTGTCATAAATTATGGACAAAGACTATGAGTAATTATCCATACAGCCTCTTTCCAAATAAAAGGAAGAGCAATTTAAATTCACTGCCTTGATTGATAGGATTATAGCTAAATTTTAAGATTACCACCGTCCCATTCATCTCTAAAGAACTCGCTAGCTTGGCAATTTCAAATACCTGATCAAAACGTCAGTGACAGAGATCAGTTAAAATATTAGCAAAAAGATGAAATAACTTTTTATAAGAGCACGAGATATGCATCTGACAAAAGCCTTTTTCCTATACGGATATTTGTCTATGCTACTAAATGAAAAAGAATATGATAGATTTTTAGAAGATGACAATTTCCCATTACCATAGGCGATGGCGAGTCTATTTCGCTATATGAATCGCACAATCAATTCAAATGAAATTCGTTATGCCTTTAAATTTGCCTTTCTTTTTGATTCCAAAATGATTGAAGAAGAGTTGATCATGAAAATTCACTTCAATTTGCTCCAAAAATACTTCATGAGCATGAAGGAGCTAGATTTTGGGTTGGCCTTTGCGAAATAACTAAACCTAGAGAAGGATCTAAAATATTTACAGGACATTATCGAAAACAAAAAGTATATATTCATAACTTATTTAAAATGAAACAACTTGCAATGATTGCTGATGTTTATCTCCTCTTTACTATATTATAATAATCAACGTTTTTGACATAATACTTTACTCAAATACTTATGATCTTAATTTCTTTTATGATATTTAGTTTACAGATGTAATCAGTCAAGCAAAAATAGAATAGTGAAAAACTATAAGTATTACAAATAAACTAACTTAAAACTCATTGGGACAGTTTTGCGCCTATGTATGGCTTGTTTGATGCTGCTTTTCAGACTTTTTATTATACACTCATCAACATGATTGACATCAGAAAAGCTCAGAATATTCTAGAAATTGCCTGTGGGACAGGAAAACTTTTGCCATTAGCCATCAACATGAAACCTACAGAATGCAAATACCTAGCCTCGGATTTGAGCTAAACCATGGTCAACTTTAGCAAATTTAACTTAAAGAAATATCTTGAAAAAACGGGAGTATCAATGCCATTATAGTCTTGGATGCAGCAAAACAATATTGAAATTAGAATGGAAAATGGATAATAAAAAATTGAAACAAAAGAACCATTCGACAGAATCATATGCAATTTAGTCATTATGCTCACATAGAATCCGAACAAAATGATGAAAAATCTTCATAGTCTAGCCGCAGAGGGGTGTCTGATGGGAGTAACCATTTGGGGAGATGAAAAACTTAGTAATTTACTTACTCTTTATAACCAAGCATTATAGGAATGGGGATTGCCGATTCCAAATGTTAGAACCAACTTTCATCTTTATAATCGCCTCCCTGAACTTGCAGCTTAAACTGGGTGGTAGATCTTGGTGCAGTGGTAGCAAATTGTTCCTTTTAATCACTACATTTTAGACTAAACTCTCTTAAACTTTGTGAAAGAGTGGTGTAAAAATGATGAGAAAATGATAAGTTATCACGTTAAAAAGATAACTTAAACCTTTAAGCGTAAGGAAACATTGAATTATCCAGTTCAGATGGCAGTTCTTAGAAAAAAATGATAGTAGCATTATGTTGAACAATTGGCATATAAATTAATTTATAATTATATATCTTTAATGTAATCAGAAACTCATCAGGAAAAAATGTCCGAATCAAAATAAAATGCTGAGGTCATTAAAATGAAAAATCAATGGAAAAATCTTGCACCTGTCTATAGCCGCATAGACTCAGCTATGCAAACATTTTATTATACCCTCATTAATATTTTGGACATCAGCAAGGCCAAAAATATACTGGAGGTGGCATGTGGAACGGGTAGACTACTACCAATTGCCATATACAATAAATCAGCCTAATGCAAATATTTAGCTTCAGATTTGAGCTAAGACATGGTGGAACTCGCAAAAGAATATCTCGCCAATTACATTAAAAAATTGGGGGTTTAATCATCTCTAGAGTCTTGGATGAAACATCATCACCTTGAAGTAAAAGTTTTGAATGGAGAGGAGATAATTGAAACAGACGAACCTTTTGATCGTATCATTTGTAATCTGGTCTTAATGCTTGCAGCAAATCCTATTAAAATGATGAAAAACTTGAATAGTTTGGCTGCTGAGGGATGCTTAATGGGAGTGACAATCTGGGGAGATAAATAGTTGAGCAATCTTTTAACTCTTGCAGATCGTGCTTTATCCGAATGGGGGGAACCTCTTCCAGCGGAGCGATCTAACTTCCATCTCTATAACAAACTTCCTCAGCTTTGTGAATAAACAGGATGGTAAATAGTAGTTCAGTGGTAGCAGCTGGTCCCTTTCAATTTCACAACACTGAGTGAGAATTTAATGGCATTTGTTCGCCTACGATGCCAAAATAACATAAAAATGATAAACTATCATGTTTAAAAGATAAACGAAGTTTTTAACCAAAAGAAAACTTTAAATTTCCCCGTGCAGATGGCAGTATTAAGAAAAAAATGATTTATCTTAAAATTAATAGCATTGAGCAAACTCTTCTCATTTACAATCTATAACAACAATATATTAAATATCATATTATCAAATTATCAAATTATCTTGGATAAGAGCATTTGATAAATTTAACAAAAAGGAATTTGCTAATCTTTGTTTACAATTATACTAATTTTTCTATTTGCAAGCATTTCGATTGCTATTATTATGGAAGAATCAGCCGAAAGACGAAAAATAATTGAGCTAGAACACTTGCTGCATCAAAATAAAATCTATCAACTCACATATCAAGGGAAACCCTTACGACCCAAGAAGGCACTCACATATTTAGAATTCACCAAATTTATAACTCAGCTCGCGCCAACCATTCAGTCACACTATCTGGATGAACTTTCACATGATTAAAATAACACCATCACAGATGTCATATCCAACCTCTTTGCAGATATATTGCAGAAGCTTAAAGGATTAGCTAATTTGTTAGAAAGAAAAGAATCTCCTCAAGAAATGAACCATGACACAATAGACATTTGCCGAGTGTGTCAACACTAACTCAGGAAAGCATAGGTTTCTAATGTCAAGTAATCTTTAAGAGAAAATTAGGGACTGACTCAAGATATTTTAAACATGATAAAATAAATCGAGAATGAGTCTGATCCTTTTGCCTTTGATTAGGATAATATATTTTTCAAGGAGCTTCGAATTGCCCTTTAAAAAAAGCAATAGGTTCTGAATATGTGTAATACATAAAGTTAAAACTATATAAAATAGATCGAGAATCAATTGGGAGAGTTAATTAAAGCGAAAGAAGTATTTTCTAATGAACAAAATGGAAGATAGTTAGAGGGAGATGTAAAGAAAGGCAGCGACTTAAAATAATCAGTAATTTCATCATTAAAAGTCAATATCAAAGAAAGGCTTCCTGTAATGGTCGATCAAATTATGAAAATTCTATTAATAAGTCAATAACGAGAGCGCAAACTTAAAAGGAAAGAAATTTAAGTGCAAACAATTGAATATCAAAACCCTAAGATAAATTAAATGAAAAAGAAAATTGCAGAAATGACTGAATTCAACAATCAAATTGTTTCGGAAAAATAGAAAATATAGGAATAATTGTAAAAAAAGAAAGCTTTAATTCTTAAACTTTAAAAATAATTAAATGATCTTCAATCGTAATTTGCCATAAAGGTAGTTGAATTTCAAAGAGATATTACAGATTTGGAGACAAGTAAAAATAAAGAAGAGGATATGTTGAAATCGAGATTAGATCTATTGTCTAGAGAAACCAGCGAAAAAATGAAAAGCATAAAATCATTTAATAAAATGAAAAATATGGTAGAATAATCAGTTTTATATCAAGCAGCAGCAACCCTAATGACTCCAATATTACCAAACGAGGAGTCGGAGACATCAGAGATACTTGCAAAAAATAAGAAAATCCTCAATTCATCTTTAAAAGGAAGTAGCAAAATTGTATTTCCCACGTTAACGAGAATAAGAATAATGGATTAGGCCCAATTAATTCATAATTCAAATCGTTAGAAATAAGAGTCAAAAATTATCATAGTTGATGAAGCAAAAAAAGGAGAAAATGAGCCCAATCACTCAATGATCTTGCCAACGCTACAAGATCAAGTTTTAAAAACAACTGGAATGTCCCGCTCTTTGGTCAAAAATAAATAAATAAGGAAGTAAAAGACTTCTGCTGAACAAATATAATTTTATCCAAATGATGTAGTTAATTAATCCTTATAAGCCCCTCAAATCTAAATAAATCTAAATAGAAAAACAGAGAGACGTTTAGTTCAAGTCAAAGAAAGATATGTATAAGAAGCTAGATTTACCAACAAAGAATCAAATTATAAAGAGAAAGATTAAACAAATAATATTCGAGTGGCTAGAAAGCTCAATGACATCCAGAAAATTGGGAAGAAATACAACAACACAAATAAAAAACAGTCACAGCAGCAATCTTTAGCAAAAATTAAGAAACAAAAATCTCTTGAATCTGAATAAATGATGAAGGAAGGAGTGAGACAAAGTGTTAGCAGTTAAAAATCACTTAAAAGGATACAAAAAAGCATTAGTAAATAGAAAAAGGAAATTAAATAAATTAACATCAAAAGATAGCTCATCAGCAAATAAGACGTTGTTATCAAACCTACCAATCAAAAAGTAAAACAAAAATTGCCAACTTTTAAAAGACAAATTTTAAGAAATGATTTTTAGAAAAATAACGAAGAACTTAATAAATAAAATACTATTACACCTGCCAAAAGAGAATTTCAAAGAAATAGCTGTGCAAATTTTAGTTCCTTAGAAAAGACATCAATACAGCAAGAAATATAAAAAATATATGATTTACTGCAGCAATAAGGCACCCTCACTGAAATAACAAAAAATTAATTTAAAAATGTCTTTATGATATGCTTGGATGATATGACAAAAAAAACCTATCAATCCAATGTATCTTCGCCTTAAGGAAAGAAAGACAACTTCGATTACAACCATCATCTCGAAAGCTGTGCCATTATAAATGCTTAAACAATTTAAAAAGAAAAAATGCTGACGAAAGAAAGACATATGCGGGAGATGAAGATACTGAAGAATAAATTATAAAGTCATACTGAGGTATAATAAAATCAAAATGTTTGTATTTCTGCTTACGTTTCCCGAGATTTATCTTATGAAAGTCTTGGCAAATCCAAATCTATCAAATAAGAAAATGTTAAAATGATAACAGAACCTCAATAATCTAAAACATCATTTATAGATGATAACATATTATTTGGCAATGAAGAGATGGCCTATCGATACTAAATAAGCTTTTCAAAGAAAGCCCTTAAAATGCCTATCCTTACATCTCAATTGAGGACCTTTGCTAAAAATCTATTTGAAAGGTTATAAGAGCTCAAATATTTCTCTAATACCTCCTATCAATAAATATGTAGCTTCTTGCGATACCCCTTCTCCAATTCTAAAAAAGGTAGTTTGCAAATAGACATTATTCAAAATATAAGTTCAATTGCTCTAACTCAATGCTTTCAACGAATTGCTGGATTTCATAAAAAATGTCAGAATGAAGGGGGATTATGCATTCACTTGATGAATTTCTACAAACAGGTAGAGGATATGGTTCATAAGTTTTAATGATACTTTATATTGATTATTTCAGTTTAGTTATTTAGTATATTTTGATAGTTAAAGACAATAACAATCAATGAGGCAAATGTGCCTTCAATAAAAATGAATTTTGATCTCCCGATAGTCGTGAAGGTATTTTTTGAGGGTTTCGTAATGTTGGTTGTAAAAATTGTAAAAATTGTCGTTTGTCTCGGCTTCACTTTGAGAGTCAGATCCTTTCAGTAAGGATAAGGCTTGATTAACTCTGTTTCCTTCTTCTTCTTCAACTTACTTAACTTTTTCCATAATTTCATAGACTTTTTCCTAAAATGAAGCAGCTATTTCTTATGTGTATATAGTCTCTGGTCTTTGCTTGATATGTGACACTAGTAGTCCATAAATTTAATCATCAGTGACATGATTGACATTAACTGTAAAAGGATTTTTAATTTCGATTATTTGTTGGAGAGCAGGTCCAACTTCAAGCTAATTGGTGGAATAAATCAGAGTGATTTTCTTTCCAGCGAGTTTTGATAGAATTGGTCTATACTATTAATAATTTGATAAAAATTACTAGTTGACGTTATCTAAGGCAATAAGTACTTCAGTATCAACGTTTTTCCTAGAAATGTTTTTAAACTCACGACTATCAAAAAATTATCTCATTTATCCGATACAGTCTGTGTTCTTTAAATTAAATTTCCAAATGCCAAACTTGAATAAAGTTTTTGTTTGACAGATCCAGCACACTTACTGCAAAATCACTGATTTTCCTGTTCCTTTGTTTCCAATCACTTCGACCAGTCGTTGCCCTTCCTTAGTTATAGCTGTTATTATTTTATGAACTTATGCGCATCTTCCGACATTCTCATAGTATTTTTAATCGAAGAGGTTATTTTATGAAGAATAAAACCTGGTTGTTAAATCTTAGTATGCTCCAGAAGGAATTTGATTCATTGTGATTCTTGGATTTGTAGATGAGAAAAGAATCGAAAAGTGAATATGATCGACAACTTGATCAGCGCAGGTGAAACGACAATTGAGAACTCTTTTTACCAACCTATGACTGTTCGTAACTTTTTAAGTTAAGATCTATTGTGTAAAGGTGTACTTCTCTTCGTAAATACTTTTGTTGATATTCGCAACGATGGCAATAATGAGCAGATCCATTGCAATTTGACTGACTTCATTCGAGAGATATTCCCAAACTCTCTTCCCTTGAGGATATTTTTAAGATTTATACTTGTTGAGAGGGGCGTCTCCCAGGCAATATAAATCGCTGGAGAGAGCTATCATGACTGGTGCAATAATAGTTGGCCATTCTCGATAGATTTTATGTAATTATTTGCAAACTTCTGTGCTGTTTTGCCCGCAAAGAACAAGTATTTTTATCTTGCAGTTTTTCAGCTGATTGGCAAAGGCCTTAATATGTATTTTTTAAGCCTATATTCCAAATTATGAGCAAAAGAGGAGATAGTCAGGCGAGGGGGCATCGACTGTCAAAATTAAATAGAGCATTTCGCATCTATTGTTGAATTGCTCAGCAGATAGATTATTGAGAGTCCCTGGAGTAAGTGTAAAATAGCTAATTTTCAATTATTTTCCCTCGATCAATTTTTTTAAATAAAACATAGTTAAATTTCGCTTCCGAGTAAATAGACAGGGTTTTCCATCACATAAGATAGTCCTGGCTCTCGCACAAATAATGAGTCCATTCTGATTGAACAATGCTTTTTGCTATATTTTTTGGCATAGATGATTAAAGATAGGCATATACTCAGGCGATATTTTTCCCCTAATCGTATTTAGGATTGTGATATTAGCTTCAGATTGATTCATGAGTAAATTTAGGTACAAATCAATTAAAACCCGGTGTTTTTAGTCTCTTTCATTTTAATCTAATTTATTTCTTAAAACGTTAAACTCATAAGCAATTGCTTTGAGTCTAAATTCATGGCGGAATTCTCTCTCTCTTTCCTCCTTGGAAGCCAACCTATGAATGGATTTGAGCATTTTTGTAAAATAGAAATAATACAGAACTTTCTTTTAACTAAGTTTTAATAGCTCGCGGTTCCATTACATGAGGTTAAAATTATTAAACATTTTCCTTTAGGAAATATATTAAAGAAGTTCTTTCGTCTTTTCATAAGCCTTATCATCCTTCCTTTTAGGAATGAGCAAATCACGAATTTTATTAGCAAAATTAAAACAATTTCCTAGTAATTCTTTAAATTTGTTAGTGTTTCCCCATTAGAATTATAGAGTGGAAAGAAATTGCTCTTTATTTGAATAATTTCTTAGGTATAATAAAATCTCAGTTAAAGGGTCAAAACTAACTCCTTCTTTAGGCTTAGGTGGATCTTTTGGTATTCGCATTGCTACATACAGTTGTAATCTTCCCACTTCGGAGAAAGTGCTATTAGCTTCGACCTTGACTAGAAAAACAATCAAAACCTTTTAAAAATGCGCCACCTTTTCTGGTATATTATCCTCAATCGTTTTGCACATGCCCCATGCCTTCAAAGCGATATTCCAAAGTAAGTATGTAAATACTTTGGGTTCTGATTGTCTAAGAGCAGATTTTGTTCCTAAATTTTTGCTCTTCTTTTTTTTCATTGCCTCTTGAAGAATTTTTTCTATTTGATTTATATGATACGCATGTCTAAAATTATTATGTATATAGAGTATCTCATTCAGGTCTTCATATTGAAGAATGATATTTTTACATTTATTGACAGTCTCATCGTAAATGTTTTCTTCATCAGCTTCGATGTCTATCGAAAACAATCCTTATTTTTGATAGATATATCGTAGAGCAGTATTTGAGCTTCGCTGCATTGATTATGGTAACATTTCGCAATAGACCCTTAAGAGGAGATAGTAATACTCCAGTCGCTTTTGATTGAAAAGTTGGATAACAGCCTCCGAAACATTTTTAAAATGAAAATGATAGGATTTGTGTAATTGAAGAAAGATGCTATCTCCGAGATATGTGTGCTCAACAGGTAATTTATAGATTGCGTCTCTGATTAAGTTTTCGCCAAATAACTGTTCAAGCATTATTCTTCCACTTTTTGTTAAGTAAAAGCCATCTTAGCTGAATTGAGACAAAAATCCAAGAAATATATAGGTGTCTTAATTATTCTTTCTAATATCTTCGCAATGTTCATCTATACTTTATTGATTATGATGATCTCCATTGGTAATTTGAAGGAAAACATCTCTCAGATTCTTTGAGATGTGCTCATAAGAATATTTTGAGAGAAAATAATGATGACGTTCAGGGGGAAGAGGATCATCAACTTTGAAGGAAGCATATCTATCATTAAAATTGGGATCACAAGTGAGAAAAATATATCTCAAGTGAATTCTACAATCATATCTGGAGCTCATTTCTCTTGTAAAATTAGAGTGTTACTGTAATATCCTTTCGTAGAACCGAGCAGATTTTTATTGATTGTGAATAATTTAAATATAAAGCTCAATATTTTCATGATTTTGAATATTTTTGATAGTGTCCTCGATTGATTTTTTGAATTAGACTTCATCTGATTTTTACAGTTCATAAAAATAAGAGTTTAACTTGCGACTCTGTAGATACTCTTTGGCGAAAGAAAGGTATCGTTTGGCGAGGGATAGGATAGGCGATTTGATGATCAGGATGTCATTTATTATCAACTCTTGAATCAACTTATACATTGTTAAAGGTCTTTTTCTTCCTGTAGGCCTGTCATAGGACTTACTTGAAAATTTATTGATTCCTGGCAAATTAAAATCAGAAATAGCGATATCATTTCTTATTTTACAAATTATTAATTTGGAAAGGTATAATGTGTTGTGATATTAACGTCTTCCTTCGTTCTTACAGCATGGACCTTCCGCAGCGCAGATTTAATTGCTGCCGCCCAAAAGAAATGATTGTAGTCTTGCAGTTGTTTGAAAATAGATATCTACATTCCAATCGGTTTTCCTATGTTTAAACAATCGATGAGCCTCTAACTCGCCAATTTTGCTAACTATTTAAGTCCATCTGCATCCTTAGACATGTTAATGTAGACAGCAGCATCTAGTATAATTAAGAGAGTGTTTATTTGCTTCCTCATAGGCTTAAGCCTTGCTTCTTTAAAAATCCATACGTCTAAAGATGTTCTGGAATAACTGCTCCAAAAATACTTGAGAATAGATGTCATTATAATTATACTCATTTTCATGTTCATTCACTCTTGTGAAAATTGGTTTTCGCTGTTCTATTGAGCAGGAAGAAATGAGAATGAGCGGTCTTGAGTAATTGGCTACTTCTAGCAAAGACGCCCCTACTCCAACAACAATCAATAAATCTATCTTGCTATCTTCGAAAACCTTTTAAAAGGGCTGCCAATCCCGCTTTCCAATATCCTTTTCAAGAGATATCATCAGTTAACCATTAATCATTGCAACTCTGGTAAAAAGTTGCATGATAAGGATATGATGCGAATTATCTCCATTTTTTGCTTTTAAATTTTGAAGTTCGATCTGGTTTCCCCAGTATCTCTTTACTTGAATGGTCAAATTGCAATTGGAAATGCTCGCTCTTTTTAATCTTTAGACATGGTTGGAAATATCTACTTCATCCTGGAAAATAGGACATTCTCCGATCTCATCGTATAAAGGATCACAGACCACAAGTGCCACTTCAATGATCTTTTCTAATTCAGAAGTGTTGCGCCTGAATCTTTTGTCAATGATTTCAGATGCTCTGAGTAGATTAAACTAGTCCTTAAGTTCGTCATTAAGATCTTTCAGTTCCCCCTCTCGATTATCCAAATATCTGCTAATGTTCCTAATCAGACTTCTAACCTCCTACTATTTCTTTGAGTGGAAAAATTCAACGATGATGTTTTTGTTGTTCAGTTGCAGATAGGATTATATCTCATTACGAGGTCGGGAGAGCTTCAAGTATTTGCAAGGCTTGTTAGGAATATTACTCTATATTTTTAGAAAAACTTTGATGTTAGTGAGCCTATTGACTTTCTCAACCTATCTTTTTTCTTTTTATATCCACTCCGCTAGCATTTCTGGTGTGGGCTAATCGTTGTAGTCCCTCTCTATGAGTCTGTCCTCCGCTTTAAAGATATAGGTGACTCTGCAGGTAATCATTTGCTTTACTAAATTATATAAATTGATCGATATGACAAACTCTTAGGAGTCATCTAAAATTAAATTAAAAACACAATTATCATAAAATATGATGCTAACTCCCAAAAAAATATTCTTGAGTTATTTCAATATTAGAACGGCTTATTTAAAGCCATGCTACAATGAAGTTTATCGGCAAATTATCAAGTTCAAAATGCGTTACAAAGCTCTAATTTAAAAACTAAGATTGATGTCAAATCAACTTTCGTCCCAGGCAGCAGACTGTAGAGTTGACCAGGAATATCCTACAATGAGCGACAATATGATCCATATTGCAATTGAGAGATGATAAGCAAAATACATATAGGCCCAGAGAGATCTATCTTTACAGGATTTTTCGACAATGCAAAAGATGTGGAGGAGGATGGCAATGAGCAGGGTGATCCAGCCGAGGACAGCGCAATGAGGACCATAGTAAAATGGTGGATATATCGAAAACATCGCTAACTTAAAACACTGTTACTGGCGATGATAAACAAGTATAGCACTCGAGACGTCTCGAGAAGTCTCTGCTTGATCTTGTTCCGATCCTTTTACTCGCGGTCGAGCACAAAAGTCGCAAGAATCTGGAAGGAATAATTAAGCTGTATGAGTAACATATTACAATGTAGACGAAGAGGAGAGCGACTCCGTTTGCGAGGACAGCTGATTTAACTGTCGAAATGGATCCATTTTGTTGGGGAACTGAGTACGAGTATGACATGAATTCAAATTAATTTTTGTCTAATATCCGAAAAGATAATTACAATCAGCATTTAAGGAACGAAGTTTTAAATTTAATTTATTGCGATAGGTCATCTGTTGTTATTAAAAATGTGAACGATGATTTCTCCAATATAAAAATCAATCCAAAAGGAATAACGATCGTGTTTTGTGTGTGCTCTATAACTTATGCATTTCCATATTAAGTCCAATTTTAGTTTTAATTTATTTCCCAGTTCATAAGCAAAACAAAACAATATAAGTATGTTCAATTTGTATAAGCATATATTATACCAAATGGAACCCTAAAATTATTGCCTTCAGGATTAGTAACCTGTTATGAATGATACCTATCATTACTACAGCCAAAGGACCAAGATAATTGTTCTAAATCTACCCTTTATGGTATTTTGTCATTTATACAGACTTATCTTAATGAGCTCTATCATGCATTTTCAGCTGTCGGCAGGATAGTACAATTGGAGACCAAAGTCATCAGTTAAACCCAGAATTCGATGGCCATTATCGAATACGAGACTTATATGGAAGCCTAAAATACAATTGCTTTTTTCAATAAGTCAATCGTTCATGGCAATATTTTGTAGGTCAATTTTTTAATTGAGGAATCCAACAAAGAATCTATGGAGATCTAATCCCTCAATTAATCTCTGAACACATCATTCACTCTAAATAAATAAGCATCCAAAGAAAATCAATAATTCGAAATGATCACCGAGCAATTTTTTGACCAAATTATTTACGAGGGTTGGAAGTGATTGAGTTTTCTTTTTGATAAATAGTAACAAATTATCATTTTTATAGGGTTAAAGTCATTAGATATTCAATTTTTATTTCAACTCCTCAATTCCACGAGTTAAAAATGGAATAAGATCCTACTTCGACAACTCAGAAGCCTTAACTTTAGCCTTCTTCGAACTTTTTCGCTTTTTCACATCGACTTTGTTTTTTTATTTTTCTATCTTTTATTCCTGGCTGATTTTACTTTTGACTAGATTTTCTTCCTTTCTCTCTTCCCTATATAAATTGTTAAATGGATCTTTGTGTCTCAATTCATGCTGCTGGATATCAGCCTGCATTAACACTTTGTACTTGTTCATAATCTACCTGTATAATTCTTCAAAATTGTTCCTCTCTAATTTCAGTAATTCTGCTTACTTTTCAATTTTCTTTTTTTCTCTCCTTTCTTGAGATAACTCTTCTCTCATATCTCTCAATTCTGTGATATATTGTTCCACTTCTCCTTCAATTTCTTCTCTCATTCTTCCTATCAAATTATCTTTCATATCCTCGATTCTCCTCTCCACAATTCTTTCTTGTTCTGACTATAAAATTTGGCATCGCTGCTGCTCTTTATTAAGTGCCTGTTCTAGCTACTGCGTTGAATGACGAAGCTCGGCATTTTCCGTTTATAAAACTGATATTTTATTGTTTAAAGTTGATAATTTGGTCATATATTGCTTCTAAATTTGATCAAGCCGGCACATTACTGGCGAAGGAGATTGTGGTGTGCGATTGAGGTCAGATATTTGCAATTGTTATTTGTAAGGTGAAGAAGGTAATACATTGGGTAGTGATTGAGCCAAAATATCTTGCTCAGACATGTCAAAATTATCGCTAGCCAATAGGTCTAGCTTGCTCTAGATGCTCGACATGAGTTCCTGAATTTTATTACCTGTAGAGAGCGGAGGGGAGCCTAAACTATTATTTTTTTTCATTCAAATTTATATATTACATATTGTTTAGAAATTAGATTCTTCAATTAATTAGAGTACAATTATTTTAATGGGATCCAGTAATTCATCTTCTACATAATTACCAAGCGATTAAAACCCTCACCCATGCCTTTCAACAGCTGAAAACATCAGCCAACGACTTCATGAGGTTATCAAAAACATCATTGACCATATGAATTCAGCGAATCATGGTGAAATCATCAAATAGATAAGTAAACTTACCTATGAGACCCAAAGTCAAATCGACAACTTATGCGAAAAAACATTCACAAAAGGTATGTATATATTGATATAGGAATTCATTGTGAAGATTGTAGTTACGTTGAAAATGCATATATTTGTTAAAATTGCTTCAATCCTGCAGAGCACAAGAACCATAAATTTATGGAATGCAATTTGTAAAAAAATGTGAATTGCAGTTGTGGCAATGATTAACTCATGAATTCTTCATTTTTCTGCGGCTGCCATAATAAAAAAATAGGCAAGATAGAAGTAAACTAAAAAATTCAGAGCCTCTATCTTCAAGAGATGAGGTTCATGATCAATCAACTATTTCATTTTAAAGAAAAAGCCATGGATTAAATTTATGTCAAAGACTATGATGCTTTTAGATAGCAATTTATCGATTATTTGCTGAATTTCTGTGCCTTAGGCTTTGAAAAGCAATACCTGACTCATTTACTCTTTCTCGAATAGATCTAAGATGAAAACAAAAATTCTCTAATATAGTAAGATAAAAAGAAAATAACCATTTTATAGAAACTTCTGATTTCGTTTCAGATTGAAGATAAATTTAACAAATTATTGAAAATTCTTGAAAAGTTTCAACCATTTAGGAGATAAGTTATCGAAATTATTTACAAGCATCTCACACATCCAAATAATGTCAGTGCTTACTTGAAGCAAAGTTTCTATAACAACCATCGCTTTACTGAATATTTGATGTATCCTAAAACTCAAGAATAATATTTTTCTAAGCCATAAAACTGTCAGATTTTTTTATCTCAAAAGTTAATTCAACAAGACTCATATTCGCAAGTCTATGAAAACATATATGCTGCTTATTGGCTGCTGTTAAAATTTAAAAATGGAGATAGAATAATGAAATCAATTATAAAAAGTATGAACATTCTAAAACTGTGTGAATTCGATGAGTATTATTCTCTATAGATAACTGACATAAACATTAAATATTACAACCTCGTGCATAAAATAATAGTTGTTCTTTGCAATGGTTTATAAAAACAATGTTTGCAAAAGATAGCAAAGTAGTCCTTCGAATTGATTGGTAAGAATACTCTTTCTTTTAGTGAAAGCAAGGAAAGGACCTTTGCTCTGTCTATATTTGCATTGTTTCATTCCCAAATACCAACTAAAAAACAAGCTTAACATATTTTAGATCACTTAATTTCCTCATCTGAGCTTATTCCTCTCATCCTTAGATTTATTGACTTTAAATAAAATTATGCCACAGAATATGAAAGTATGGTGATCAATAAGAGCAGTTAATATCTTCCATCTGCTGCTGTACAGGCCACAGATCAAATGTATCTTCGCATTCTATGCACATGGCTCGATTCTGATAAAATTTAAGCATTATTTGTGGAATTTTGTCAAGTTAAATTTGCATCTTTAAATCAATATCTCCCTCAAATAGGACAAGCAAATATACAGATGGCTAACAGATAAAATATTAGAAAAACATTGAAAAGCTCTTTAATAAAACTAACAAATTTATTGGCAACTTTAGCGGAATCGATGTCGAATAATCTCTCTGAAATGATTTTGTGTTTTGATTAACTAACAATGAAGGTGAGTCATGACTTTATCTTAACTAACTTCCTTATAATTTATGATACTTACCCTGCAGTTAATTTTAAGAGTAAAGTTGACCAATTCATTAAAGACGAGAAATAGATTATCTAATTTATTAAAACTAAAGCCAACGTATAACATAAAAATATTCATCTTAAAAATAGATAGGAAAAATACATGCTAAATCTATCACCCATGTCCAAATATCTTGAAACCAACTTAAGCAATGAACTCTTTGATCATATCTTTAACTTGAAATTAGAGAATCATTAAGACAATAAACAGACAAACCAATTTTTCTCCATTCATAACGTGGGATAAATTCTGAAAATTTGGGATCAAGCAATTATCTTCATTTAAACTCATAAAGACGAAGAAAAATAGTTGCATCATGAACTTTGCCTGAGTCTATCCGCATTAATGGAGGTCTATCTTTTAACAAAATAGAAAGTTCTCTATAAATACATTGACAAATTAGCTGCAATTTTAAAGAATACTTCCGTTAGACTTCGAAGTTGTCTAAATAAAGTTCTTGACAAAAGTAAGGAGATGCCGATGAAGAAACCAAATACTAAATAAATTGAGCAGAATGATAAAAAAAGATTAAAGCAAGATGGTCTAAAGCAGAAGCAAAAGTAAGTTTTAAACATATACTCCAATACTGAAAACTCAGCTAAAAATGCAGAAAAGCTTGAATGCATCATCTGCAAAAATTCAAAAGAAGGATCTCCTTATATGTTAGGCCATTTTAGATATAACAACTTTTTCTCAGAAAAGGTTCTTAAAACAAGTGTTCCTTTCCTTTAGTTTACTAGTTGCGGGCATACTCTTCATTAAAAATGTCTTACTGATTCTCACAAAGGAGAAATTCGGGTTTGGTACCCTTGCGTCCTCTGTAAATCAATCTCAAACATTCTCTGTCCGACTATTTTAGAGAGCTTAACTTCGGAGCAGAAACTATAAAAGATAATCGATTTCCTCAAAAATTTTGGTGGGCTGTATTGCTTTTTCTTTGAGGATAGAAAAGATTTGAAAGAATTTTCAGTGTAAGATCTATTTGCCATTTTCAAGTTAATCTTTAAATCAATCATTTATCAAATCACAATTTACCCTCTCATTGACCCACAGTATTTTTGCAGAACTCAATTTTCTATCATTAAATTTCTCTATAATCTGCTGAAGTTTACTGTTATAGCGCTTCCCCAAGTAGATATTACAAGTTAAATTATTCTCAAAGGTTAGAATGAGTTTACAGGTGTTTATCAATTTGTCAGGTATAGACTTTAATAGCTATTGAAAGGAAATACAATTATCGCAACTGAAACTTATAAGAAAAAAAATAATCCCCAAGTTATTAGTTTACTATAGGAGGTTTTTAAGAAGTTAGGGACGGATGAAGATCTTGAATTTCAAGGAGTGGCGCCTACCCAATTTAGAGATTTTACAGTAGGCCTATTGTATCAACCTCCTAATGATCTTTTTTAATTAAAAAATACCCCTCGAAAATGTAGTGTTTGCCAAATTCAATGCGTTTAATATGAGGTATGTGTCCTCTGTGAATGGATTTGCTGCTCAGGCTGTACTGACATTAAAAAATTACACACAGTCTAAAATCACATCTTCGAGTCAATTTTTATTAAAAATACAAGTGGCCGCTACTCTTACTTTCACTAGGAGCTTGTCGGGTAATTCGACTCTCTTTACAGTAATTACTTGGGAGTAAACGCTAAATAAGGAGGAAAAATCCAAAAGTAGGAATATAAATTTAAACCTGAGAAATGGGAGAAGGTCATTGGAGATTTTATCAGCAATCGTCTGCACCGTTAGATAATGACCTTTTATTGATGCATTGCAAATTATCTATGCTATTTCCTTCACATTAGTTATATTGTTAAATTTTAATAACTATTTCTATTTGATTCATTATGATTGATAGATTGATAATTAAATCAAAACATTATAATATACTAACGATTTTAATTATGAAAGTATTCCCGCAAATGAGTGAAAAATAAAATTCGAGATGCACTCGTTCTCTAACAACAAAGATAAACTGCTATTCCAACGAAATCAAGAGCGAAGATAAGATTGTAAATTCGACAAGCGAAGAGTAGAATCATACCGATATTCCAACTGAACTGATAGATCAAAGAATATATGAATTTAAACACGAAAAAGCGAAAGAGATAGCTTATATTCACGAGAAAACTAAAGAGTCCATTGAAAATATAGTGAGTCGTATGAAGAATGACATTCATTAGGAGGTTCAATCCATTATTAATCTTTAAATAATTGCCAGCAGCAAAGAGAAAACCTTTAAAAGCTCAAAGGAAGATAGATCAACTATGCCTAACACATCCAAACATAAAATATAAACTCCGGGATTTGATTTATCAAGCCAAAAAAATAGCAAAAACTAACTAACCGTTGATCCAAGATAATTTACTCTTGGTCAAAAAGAGCAAGCTTCATCAAATCGTAGCCTTCGAGAACCGCATGAAAACAGTTCGCTTGTGAGTTAATTTTTAGTGGCTGTGAGATATCCAACTAGTCGCCGTATAAAAGATAGAATTATGAATTCTGGCAAATGTCGAGATCGCTGATGAAATTAATTGATTATTATTTGATTATTATACGGAGTCATAACAGTTATTGTATATTGGGGTTGGGGTTGGGGTTGGG
>Ga0302188_10000851_pt1 | contig 24966 bp, 25 predicted proteins | sample II_Bog_E2_1_FD_198783 | JGI IMG/M metagenome (GOLD analysis project Ga0302188, IMG submission 198783) | Peat permafrost microbial communities from Stordalen Mire near Abisko, Sweden - II_Bog_E2_1 | ecosystem: Environmental > Terrestrial > Soil > Wetlands > Peat | place: Sweden: Abisko...
AATCTAAGACAATTAATCCTTCTTTCTCTTTAGTAACACAAGGACCAGTTCCTTCTGGCGCAGCTGGAACAATTAAGTTTGAAAGCACTACAATATATACATCTATTGTAAATGGAAAGAATTATGCAATTGGCGTTGGATTTATTGGAACTCCAACCCTAGCAATTTGGGATATAAGCGATCAGACTTCTCCAGTATTAACTGGAACTATTACAGAATCTGGTGGGGGGGCATATAACTGTACTGTTGGTGTGGTTGCTGGGGTTCAGTATGCTTTCGTTGGATATAATTCTGGTGCTCACTTTGTTGTATTTAATTTAACTAATCCATATAGCATAGTCCAAACTAGCAATACCACAATTACTGGAAGTCCTGGATCTATCTATGGAGTATCCTTTTTAAATGGATATGTATATTGTGCAACTCAAAGCACTGGACTTGTAGTAATGGATGTGGGTGGAGGAACTGGGTCTCCAACTGCACCAGTTCAAACATATCAGCAGGCAGGAGGAGTTAAATCTTTTGGAGTTGTTGCTACTGGAACAAATGTTTATACAACATCATATTCTACATCTAGTCCATATACTATTCGTCAAATTGATTCTTGGACTCTTTCTAGTCCAGGAACTGCAGCAATTCCTTCTTTATTACAAAGTTTACAAGTAACTGCAGCGGGTGAAGCTCTTGGATTGAGTGTTAGTGGTAATACCGCATTTGTAACTACTGCCGCAACTGGTGCATATAATATTAACTTAGTTGATATTACAAATCCAAGCACAATGACAAACTTAAGTCAAATTAATAGCACTAATTCTTTTGGTTCGGCCTTTTATGCCGTTGCCAATGGTAATATTTTATATGTTCCTTCCGGTAATAATGCTACTTATGGGGGATCTATTATTGCTTATGATATAACTAATAGAAGTTCTCCTACATTTATAGCGCAAGCCACAACTGGCGACCCTAATTCAGGATTTGGTGGTATAGCTTTATCTGGGGGTTATATATTTGTGGCTGATTATGCAGTTGCAGCTTCCGGCCCTCCGGCATATTTTGATGTATTTACACAAGTAGTAAATACTTTAACTTTTAATAAAGCCGTTGGTAATTCTCTTTCTTTAAATACATTAGACTTATCAACTGTTCAAACTACATATCATGGATCTACTTCTGGAACTGCAGTTTGGTCAATGCCCTTTCAAGGATTAAGTTATAAAAAGTTTTTAATAGATCTTCTATCCTTAACTGATGCAGGGGGAACAATTACATTTCCAACTCCATTTTTACAAATTCCATATATTTATGGGGCAACTGCCGTAGTTGCAGTTTCTACTGTTAGTACCACAACATTTACTTTGAGCGCAACTACCAGTATTTCAGGTTTAGTTTTTGTAGAGGGATATTAATGACTTATAGTGTATATAGAATAGGTGGAATTTTATTAAGGACATTTGATACTGAAGCAGATGCCCAAGCATTTATTAATGATATGCAATATTATGATGTTTCACTTTATATAATATCGGAATAATAAATGGCTAAATTAGCTATAAGATCTAAAGATCAAACTCTTCCTAGTAAAATGACTATTAAACAAAATGCTCATTATACTCAACGAGAAGAAGCTAGAACAGAAACTGCCAAATATAAGAAATTTCTAATTGCAAGTATTTGTTTAAATATTGTCTTGACTTTAACAACTATAGGTATAATACTATGTCAGAAATAGCACTTCAGCTTAATAATCCAGTTATTGTCAATAATCCAATGACTTCTACAGTAGTTAGTCAACTTATTGATCTATCTAATGTTCTTGGCTGGGCAGTTGATGCTCAATGGTCTGGATCTCCTGTTGGTAATATTGTTATCTCAGGTGGTAATAATCCTAATAGTTTACAGCAGATTTCTTCTACTGCAGCTAGCGGCGCCAGTGGAAAACTATTAAGTAATAATGATGGAATTCATTATAATTATCTTCAAGTTTCTTATGTCTTTACTAGCGGGGCTGGCATTTTAAATGTATCAGTTAGTGGAAAGAATTATGTCTAAAGCATTTAATGTATTCAATATGTTGAAAGATAAAGATAAAACTCCTTCAAAAATGCAACCTAAGCAAGGATTTATTGCGCCTCCTCATATGCCCAAACCTGCTCAAAAAGTTACTAAAATGAAAAATCTTAAAAAAGTGGATCAAAAGGGTAAATAATATGGCAGGTCAATTTGGATCATGGAAAGTACTTGCCCCTGAAGAACGTCAGACGTTTGCTCCTAAGAAACTTCGTGCGCCTAAAAAACCTAAGGTTCCTAATGTCGGGGGCGTAAAAGTTCCTAAAGTTCCTACTCCAGGGGGTTACTAATGCCTGATTCTAATGGTAAAATGACGCAACAAGAATTTTTAACTGCAATAGCTAAGGCTACCCGTAAAAATCAACCCGGTAAAGATGAACAGGATTTACCTGGTGCTTATAATCCAGTTTTACCAAGCCCAAATATGGATATAACCCCGGCTAAACCTGATCCAGAAGCTTCTGCAAATTCTCAATTAACACAAGCTACTCGACCTGGAGCTATGAATATTCCAAGTGGCGGCGCCGCCGGATATACTCCTCCTCCTGCTTCTAATGGTGTTAATCCTGATACCGGGATGCCATATTTTAGTCCTCAACAGAATCAAATGTCTGATGATGATAAAGCTAAATTACAAATGAAGATGCAATATCTTCAAGGTCTTCAAAATACCGGGGGAAATTCCGGTCAATAACCCGCTTTATCCTATTTCCAGGACAAGCATCTAAATAATCTACCAGTAGGCGATTATTAGGAGTCATATATGTCAGATAGTACCGTAGTAGCTGCTCCAGTAGCAGTTGATACCTCAAATTCAGCAGAAATTGCTGATAATACTCAAGAAAATACCGAAGTTGAAGCGGCAGAAGGTGCTGAAACGCCTGAAGTTGCAGCTAAACCTACAAAAGCTACCGTTCAAAAGGCTAAAGAAAATGAAAAACGCCTTAAAAAACTTAAACTTAAGGTAGATGGTAAAGAATTTGAAGAAGAATTTGATTTGGATGATGAAGATCGTCTAATTCGCGAACTTCAAATGTCAAAAATGGGCCAAAAACGCGCCCAACAGCATGCAGATCTCGAAAAACAAGTCCGTGCTTTCTTTACAGACTTCGAAAAAGATCCATTTTTTGCTATGTCTCAACTTGGAATGAAGCCAGATGCAGTTATTGATCAATATATCAATAAACAAATGGAAAATGCTAAAAAATCTCCTGAGCAACTTAGAGCTGAGCAATTAGAAAATGAACTTCAGCGCATTAAATCTGAACGTGATAATGAAAAGAAAGATTCTGAAGCTAAAGAGTTTAAACGTCTTCAAGAAGCCGCCTTTACTCAATATGATGTTCAAATGGAACAATCATTAGCTAAATCGGATCTTCCAAAAACTCCTTATACTGTTAAAAAGATTGCAGATTATATGCTTGCAGCTCTTCAAGCGGGTAAAGATGTTACTCCAGACGATGTAATTCCACTCGTTCGTGAAGAAATGCATAATGATCTTAAAGAAATGTTTGCTTCTCTTCCTGAAGATGCCGTTGAACAACTTATTGGCGAACAGATGCTTAACAAACTTCGCAAGAAGCGTGTAGCTAAAGCTCAAGAAGCTAATAAATTAGTCGGTAGCAATAAAATTGTTGAAACTGGTAAGTCTTCGAAAACAGACAATAAACCTAAAGAAAAGATAAGTTACAAAGATTTCTTTAAAATGTAACAAGTTTTTTGTTGACATTTTAACAACTAATGTGTCCTGTGCTGTTCTATGAAGACCGCGAGATACCGTAACAGATTTTCGCACATCGTAAATAGCAATTTAAGCGCTGGCAAATAAACAAACTAAAAACAAACCTTATGAAAGGCAAATAAATGTCTAATTATCAATCAAGGAACGGTCTCGTACAGAACCGTCAACTTAAGGTGCAGCGCTTGGTTATTCCTTTCCAAATTACTGGGAATGCCTCTTCGGCTTCTGTAGTAGTTTCACGAGATGAACCTGCCATTCTGTTCCTAGCAACTCAAGGGGTAAATCAAATTACTCCTGCATACGACTCAACAACTATTGCTCCTACTATCGCTAATGCTCCAAATGATTCAACTGGCACTATTAATTTAATGCTTTCGATTCAAGAGCCTGTTGGTAAAGTAATGGCTGCTCGTGTCGTTCGTACTGATGTTGTAAATGCTCAGTATCAATGTCAACTAGAAAATGGCGGGACCGGTATCGTTCTTGACAGTGCTCTAGTAACTCCTTATGGCGCAAATGGTGGGGATTGTATTATTCTTTCCGCAACCACTCTCGCTCTAAATGGTTCTAACGTTCTTAACGCAACTCTTGAGTGTGAATACGTAGTCAGCGAAATCGTTGATCCTACTTCACTCTTCTCTTAATAATTATTTTTTGAAAGGAATAAAATAACATGCCTGCTAATAATACATTTGCTGGGTCATTGAATGCAATGTTCAAAGAAAACTATGCGGATAAGATTGAAGATCTAATTCCGGATGGTGTTAAAGTCTTGAACATGATTAAGTTCATGCCCAAAGATAAACAACCTGGTAACCTCTATCACCAACCTGTAATTCTCGGCCTAGAGCACGGTGTAACGTTTGCCTCTTCTGATGAAGATGCTTTCAACCTCAATGCTCCTATCGCTGGCGTAATCAAAGATGCTCAAGTGCGTGGCTATCCCATGGTACTTCGTTCAGTTCTTGGTTATACTGCCGCTAGCCGTGCTGCCCAGGGTGGAAAACAAGCGTTCATGGATGCCACTAAGTATCTAGTTTCGAACATGCTTCGTTCTGTAACGAAGAAACTCGAAATCGAAATGCTTTATGGTCAACTTGGCTATGCTACTGTTGCTTCAAACGTCGGTCCCCTTCTTCAGATCACTGCATCTGAATGGGCTCCCGGTATTTGGGCTGGTGCTGAAGGTATGCCTGTAGAAATTCGCTCCGTTTCTGGCGCAGTTTCTCGTGGTCAATATCTAGTACAAACTGTAAGCCTTGCTAACCTAACCGTAACCCTTAATGCTGATCCTTCGCCTCTTACTGCTGGCGACGTGATTTGGCACAAAGGTGCTTATGGTAACGAGTTCCCCGGTATTCACTTCATCCTTCAGAATACTGGTACGATCTTCAACATCAATGCTGGCGTATATAACCTATTCGCTGGTAACAACTACCCTGCCGGTGGTGCTGCTCTAAGTTTCAACAAGCTAAACCTTGCTGCTGCTCGTGGCGTTGAAAAAGGTCAAGATGGTAAACTAGTTGCGATGGTAAATCCTCGCGCCTGGTCTAATATGATGAATGACCAAGCAGCTCTCCGTCGTTATGATGGTAGTTACTCTAAGGAAAAGGCTGAAATGGGTTCTAAATCCATTCTTTTCCATAGTCAAAATGGTGAAATCGAAATTCAACCTTCTATTTATATTAAGCAAGGCTATGCCTTCCTTCTTAACGTAGAAGATTGGATGCGCGTTGGTTCACAAGACGTTTCCTTCAAACGTCCTGGCCAAGGCGAAGAGTTCTTCCGTGACCTTGAAAATGCTGCTGGGTATGAGCTACGTCTCTATACCGACCAAGCGGTGTTCTGTATGGCGCCCGGACGTTCAACTTTCATCTCTGGTATCGTAAACAGTACTTGATAACTTCTTGTAGTTTAATAAAGAAGGGCTGGTTAACTCCGGCCCTTTTTTTTTACCTATTTTTCAATAAATACTTGAAATTTTAACAACTATACTGTACCTTATGCCAATTACCATTACAATTGATAACCAAGTAATATCATTCCCTTCTGATGGTGCGTCTCCAGATTGGGCTCCTGCTGTAATTCAATTTGCAGAGGCAGTTGCTGGTGCTCTGGGCAGTGTAGTTAATCCTGGCGATGTCTTTCCTCAAGCTTTCTCAATAAATTCATTTAACTCTGCTTCTAATATCCCTATTCCTGCTTTATCTTTCCCGACTTCTACAGTTTTAGCCGTTTTTATCCATTATGCAGTTTATAGAACTACAAGCTCAGCCAATGCATCAGAGGCCGGTGATATTATTCTTCTTTATAACCCTAATAATGGAACTGGTCTTAAATGGACCCTTTCTCAAGGTAATATAACAGGAGTTGGCGCTCAAATCAACTTCAATGTAACTGATGGCGGTCAAGTACAATTCTCAACTACTGCTCTTTCTGGGTCTGGACATCAAGGTGTCATTAGTTTTGATGCCCGAGCACTTCCCAATGGAGGTCTATAATGGTTCAGATTCGTAAATTCCTCACTGGTCTAGGTTTACTTCCTAATACAAGTTTACAAAGCACTGTTCGTGGTGAACTAGAAGTATTAACTACTGATAGTAAACTCTATTATAATAATGGAGTTACTACATCTCCTCTTGTTACTGAAGCCAATTTAGCTGGCGGTTTAATTAATTCACCAGTTGCAGTTTCTTCTGGTGGAACTGGTGAAACTACTGCTAATGCCGGATTTGATGCATTATCTCCAATGACAACCGCTGGAGATATTATTTATGAAAATAGTACTCCAACCGCTGCTCGTTTACCCATTGGACTTTCTGGCCAAGTGCTAACTGTTTCAGGTGGAGTTCCCACTTGGGAAGATTCGGTGGGCGGCGGAACAGTAATGTCCGTATCTGTAGTATCTGCAAATGGTTTAGCAGGCACTGTAGCAACTTCTACAACTACTCCGGCTATTACTCTTTCTACTACTATTACTGCTCCAGTTCTAGCCGGAAATGGTACGGCAATTGAAGCTGCAACTACCACGGGTTCTGGGTCTGTTGTTCTAGCTACATCTCCCACTTTAGTAACTCCCGCGCTTGGAACTCCTACTTCTGGTGTATTGACTAATGTAACCGGTCTTCCCCTTACTTCAGCAGTTACAGGTACTCTTCCAGTTGCTAATGGTGGTTCGGGTGATACTTCTCATACTGCTTATGCAGTTTTAACTGGTGGTACCACTTCTACTGGAGCGGTACAATCTGTTTCAGGCGTAGGAATTGCTGGGCAAATATTAACTTCTAATGGAGCAAGTGCTCTTCCCACCTGGCAAGCCCCGCAAGCTGCACCTTCTGGCGCCATTATAGCATTTGGTGGAACCTCAGTTCCTTCTGGTTATTTGCTTTGTGATGGCACTGCTTATTCTCGCACAACCTTTTCTACTCTTTTTGGAGTGATTTCTAGTAATTTTGGTAATGGAGATGGCTCTACCACTTTTAATGTTCCAGATTTTCGCGGAATGTTTCTTCGTGGAGTAAATGGAACATCCGGCAATGATCCAGATGCTTCTTCTCGTACTGCTAATAATTCCGGGGGTAATACTGGAAATAATGTTGGTTCTGAGCAAGCAGGAGCTTTTGCTTCTCATACACATAGCGTGAGTGGTAGTGGAAGTTTTACGATTAATACTAATCCAGGAAATACTGGTGGAACTGGAAATAATGTTGCTCAAGGTGTTAATAGTCCAGTAGGAACTCAATCTGTTAGTTTTTCTGGTTCTATTGGAAATACAGGCGGTGATGAAACCCGCCCAATTAACGTATATGTTTATTATATTATAAAAACTTAATTTATGAACTTATTAATTAAAGATAAAGATGGAAATCCTTCACTAACTGAAACAGTTTTTCTTTATGGTTGTTTAGTTTGTATTGCTAAATTAGCATTTAGTGGATTTGATGTTGGAACATTTTTAAAAGTGCCTACTTTCGGCGGCAGCGATTTTGGAATGGCAATTGCTTCTCTTGGTGGAATTTATTCTCTTCAAAGTCACGTTGGAAATTTAGCTAAGAAAGATAAGGAAGGGTAACTCTATTCCGGTAGAATCTAAACGTCAGTGGCGTTTCATGCAAATGATGGCACATAATCCTGAAAAAGCCAAAAAGAAGAATGGAATTTCTCCTTCTAAAGCTAAAGAATTTATTGATAAAACGAAGTCCTTTAAAAAACTTCCAGAAAGTAAATAATTATGGCACAAAATACTTCTAGCATTTTATCAGATCATGATTCAACTCAAATTCTTCAGAAGGTTTATAATCCCGCTGAAGGTGCTTTAGCTACTGGCGGATATTTAAGCAAAACTGTTGGAAATAATGTACAAATTGCTTATCCAAATTCAACTACTGAAGTATATAGTTTTTATGAAGGAACTACTATAAATACCCCAGGACCCACGCTTCTTTATGTTTTAACTCTTGTATATACAGATAGTACTAAAGCATATCTAATGTCAGCAACTAGAACTAGTTAAGGATTTCCAATGGGCGTAAAATATAATCCATTTACTGGTAATTTTGATGTATTTAATAATACTCCACCAGATACAGTTGTAGCTCCTGCCGGAGAGTCAATTGATAATGGAGTTGCGACATTTGAAGGTACTTCTGGAACTGTTATTCAAAGTACTCCAGCAACTATTGATCAAAGTGGCAATATTGATACCCCAGGAACAATTACTGCTGCTGAAATAGTAGATGAAGGATTAACTCCAAATACTGCAGTTTATGCAGATAGCGGTAGTCAATTAGCTTCTTCAACTACTACATCTACTGAACTTGGATATGTTCATGGTGTGACTTCAGCAATTCAACCTCAGTTAAATTCTAAACAATCTACTTTAACATTTTCTGATTCATTAGTTAATAATGCTGGAACAGTTACTCTAGTCAATGATAGTACTCCTACAGATTCTCAATACTATGGTACAAATGTTGTTGGAACTTTAGGTTATTATAATCTTCCGACTTCTGCTGGAACTGTAACTTCTGTTGGATTAGCAGATCTTAGTACTGCACCTATTTATACAGTTTCAAATAGTCCAGTTACTACTTCTGGAACTATTGATTTAACTTTAAATACTCAATCTGCTAATGAAGTTTTTGCTGGACCTTCTTCCGGGTCTGCTACTGAGCCTGCCTTTAGAGCACTTGTAGCTAATGATATTCCTACTCTTAATCAGAATACTACTGGTACTGCTTCTAATATCACAGCAACTTCTAATAGTACTCTTACAAGTTTACCATCTTTAGCTCTTCCCGGTTCGCAAGTAACCGGAAATATCCCTGGAAATGCTGCAAATATTACTGCAACAAGTAATTCTACTCTTACAACTCTTTCTGCTTTAAATCTTCCTACTTCACAGTTATCTGGAGATGTTTCCCTAACATCTCAAGTTTCAGGAGTTCTTCCTCTTGCAAATGGCGGCACTAATAGTACTTCTGCACAATCTGCTATTAATACATTAGCCGGAGCAGTTACTTCTGGAGAATATCTTCGAGGTAATGGCACGAATGTGGTAATGTCTACAATTCAAGCCGGAGATTTACCAAGTCTTTCTGGGACATATGTAACTCAATCTGAAGTTGGGGCAGCTTCTGGGGTTGCATCATTAGATGGAACTGGAAAGGTTCCTCTAACTCAATTACCTGCTGCAGTATTTATTTATCAAGGAGTTTGGAATCCTTCTACGAATACTCCCACTCTTATAGATGGCACAGGAGTTACCGGATATGTTTATTGGGTAAGCACAGCTTTTGCTGGACCAGTTGCTGGACTTAGCAATGCTTCAATGATTAATTTTGAAATTGGTGATTTGGTTGTTTATAATGGTACTCAATGGGAATTAACTACCCCAGCTGCTGGAGTTCAATCCGTCAATGGTGCCCAAGGTGTTGTTACAGTTAATGCTATTAATCAACTTACTGGAGATGTAACTACTTCTGCTGCTTCTGGTTCACAATCTAAAGTTGCTTCTTTAGTTGCTACTTCTAATGCAACATTAACTACTCTTTCTTCCCTTTCTCTTCCCGGTTCGCAAGTAACCGGAAATATCCCTGGAAATGCTGCAAATATTACTTCAACTTCTAATTCAACACTTACCACTTTAAGTGCTTTAAGTCTTCCTGGAAGTCGGGTGACGGGAAATATTTCAGGAAATGCTGCAAATGTGACTGGAGTTGTTGCAGTAGTTAATGGTGGAACTGGAACCACGACTTCTACTGGAACTGGTTCAGTTGTATTATCTTCTGCTCCAACTCTTACAAATCCTACAGTTGGAACTCAATCTTCTACAGATAATAGTACATTAGCCGCTTCTACTGCATATGTAACTGCAGCAGTTAATAACGCAATTGCCGGAGTAAATCCTGCAGTTGCCGTAAATGCGGCTACAACTACTGCGGCGAATACCAGTGGATTAACCTATAACAATGGAGTAGGTGGAGTTGGTGCCACATTTACTGGGCCTACTAATACCGCACTTACTGTTGACGGATTTACCTTTACCGCTCTAGGTCAACGACTTCTTGTAAAAAATGATACTCAAAGTCCTTCCGGGGCCTTTAATGGTATTTATTATGTAACACAGTTACAAACCTCTCTTCTTCCATTAATTCTAACGCGCGCTTTAGATTACGATCAACCTTCAGATATGAATAATACTGGAGCTATTCCAGTAATTAGCGGCACTGTGAATGGAAGTACATCTTGGTTACTTACATCTACCGTTGTAACAGTGGGTACAACTCCGCTTACTTATACTCAATTTTCTATCAATCCTTCGACGATTCAAACTGCTCTTAGCAGCACTACTCCCGTTTCTCATCAATTCCTAACGGGATTCACGGCACCAAATACCTTCACCCAGGCACAACCGGCATTTACGGACATTTCGGGAGTTGCGACTATCGCGCAAGGGGGAACAGATAACGGCTCGCTTGCGGTTACTGCTGGCGGCGTTATTTACACCGACGGCACAAAATTCCAAAATGTCGGCGCGGGATCTTCTGGGCAGCTTTTACAATCTGGAGGAGCTAGCGCACCGTCTTGGATAACGTCTCCAGCGGGAGCAACGGTAGCGATGTATGTAACTGGAACATCAACATCGTTTACGATGAATGCGAACACTACCGCTATTTTTTCCACCGTAGTGAAAGACACAAATAGCGCTTACAGTAATTCAACCGGAGTTTATACAATCCCACTAACTGGATATTACCATTTCACTTGCTATATAGAGGCCAATGGTAACGTAACCGCGAGCGGTCTTGGATCAAGTTCTGCTATCCAACTATTTCAAAATGGGTCGAGGGCATTGCTTATTGGTGCATTCAATGCCCAAACAACCAGCGGTAATGCATTATCAATGAATGGTGCGGGAACTATTTTTGCTACTGCAGGCGACCTCGTTAAAATCGTAATAAATAATGGGTCATCGATTCCAACATGGACCGGAGATTCAACGGCTAACTTTACCGCATTTATGGTCCATTAATTTATACAGATCAAGTGCTTGGACCGTTACATTTATTGCTTAAATTTAACAACTTATATGATGAATAAAATCCTTAAAAATGAAAATATTAGTAATTTTGATCCTAATCAGATTACGGGGTTGACTTTTGATAATGCTAGAGATGCGATTCGTGTACATATTGTTGATGGTTTAAAGTTAACTGCCGAATCTATTAATCTTCCCGAGATAAAATTTCCAGAACAGAAAACTATTGAAGTGCCGGTTATTATTAAAGAAACTGAAGTTCACCAAGTAAATGTTCCAGTTATTGTAAAAGAATTACAAATTGTAGAAATTCCTGTTATTGTCAATCAAATTGAGTATAAAACAGTTGAAGTTCCAGTTGTAGTTAGAGAAATACAAGTTATTGAAATAGAGAAACCAGTAATTGTAAAAGAAATTGAAATTAAAGTTATTGAAAAAACGATTCCAGTAATGCCTAATTATTTTAAGATTTGTATGATTATACAGACAGTATTATATTTTGGGTTACTATTAACTAGCATAATTAAAAAAGGATAAATAAAATGGCGTATTTGGTAATTGAACTTAATTTTCCTGGTCTTCAGGTAAATGATATAAATGATAAATTTGGATTAAACTGTGGTGATAAGGCAGATGCTCTTAATCAAGCTATTAATGCCTTAGCTAATATTGAATCGGGCGCTCAATCTGGCTCAGTACAACTAACTAGCAATGTATCTACTGCAGGTGTAACCCCTGTTGGTACGAATACTAAACAAGTTAGCTATAGTTAATAATAAGGAGGTATATAATGTTAAAAGATAAATTAATGAAACATCTTAATAAAAAAGGTGCAAAAGATCTTGATCCTATGGAAAAAGATGCAAAAATGGGCGTGATTGGTGAACTTCATAAGCAAGCCAATGCAATGCTTCATGGTAAAGTACATCCTGCCGGTAAAGTAACTGTCGCTTCGAATTCTAAAGAAGGTCTTCATCATGGTCTACTAAAGGCCGATGAACTTCTTAAACATTCTGGTGGTGAAGATAGTGTTCGTGATCATACTGGAACTGATCTTCCTCATGCTGAACAAGAAGAAGTTGAAAATGATCAAGGTCATGATGAACATGAAGGATCTCCAGAAGAAGAAGCAAATGAATCACCTGAAGAAGCCGCTGCAGAAGGCGATGATGTTTCTCCAGAAGACTCAGAACATGATGCCGATCTTGAAGCTGAACATGCCGATAAATCTCCCGAAGAATTAGATGAGCATATTCAGAAACTCACTGCTCTAAAGCATAAGAAATCAGCTGGTTTAGCCTAAAAATAGAAGGGGGTAAATAATGTACCCTTGGTATACGTCTCAAGACCTCGTGGCAGCAGTGCAACGTAAGATTGCTTTGCCCCTTAGTCAACAAACGTTTAGTTCTAGTGATATTTTAGCATTTGCGAATGAAGAGATAATGATTTCTCAAGTTCCTGATCTATTAACTTATCATCAAGAATACTATGTTTGGTCTGAAGATATCGTAATGGTTGCCAATCAACTTCGTTATCCAGTTCCCGATAGGGCTATGGGTATGAAGCTGCGAGATATTTATTACAAAGATCTTAATGGAAACCTTTTTGAGATGTCCAGAATTAATGCTGATGATAAAGCATACTGGCAGCGCGAATCTGGAACCATTAATATTATGCAAAAATATTACATGGAAGGTAATGATGTAGTTTTAGCTCCTCAAACTATTACAAATGTAACCGGTTGGTTAAGGTTTAGTTACTTTATCCGGCCCAATATGCTTGTTGATAATAGTAGAGCGGCTATTATTAGTTCATTTTTTACAAATGTAACTATTCAATCTGCAAATATTAACGTTGGAGATACTTTAAAAATTGGTTTATATAAGACCTTTACTGCAGTAGCTGGAACCCCTCTTACTGATCAGTTTCAAGTTGGGGCAACCAACTTAATTACTGCAGCGAATTTAGAAGCGGCCATTAATTTAGATGCAGCATTTACTGCTACAGTATCTAATAATGTTGTTTCTGTTATTTATAATGATTTAACCCAACTTTATTATCTAACTGAACAACAGTTAGTTTATAATGAACAACAATTTGATGACTACTCTCCAATCATTGAAAAAAGAACATATTTAATTTCATCTAATCCTCTTGGAATGACAGTTTCTCCTAATATTGGATTTAATATTCCTGCTGGAGTTCCTGCAAATATTACTTCTAGTGGTTTAGTAGATCTATTACAAACTGCCGCTGGCCATAAAATTTATGCCAAAGATATTCTTTTAGCGCCTAATTCAGTTTCAACAACTTCAATAATGATTCCATTTTGGCAAGTTCCAATCACAATGGTAGTTGGCGATTATATTGCTTCTCAATATGAATGCATTATTCCATATCTTCCTACAGATCTCCATAATGGACTAGCAGAACGGGTTTGTGCTCGTGTTCTAGAAGCTCAAGGCGATCAAACTGGTGCTCAATCTGTAAATGCCAAACTTGCAGATATTAAACATGCTGAAGGTATTTTAGCTCAGAATCGAGTAGATGGTTCTAGTGTAAAAGTTAATCAACGTAAATCTCCCATGAGCTGGATGCGTATGGGGATCAGGAGGAGAATCTAGAATGATTTCAATAACTTACATGGTTTCTCATAGTTTTTAGACCAAATTTAACAACTATAGTATGATGAAAATATGTAGTAGATGTAAAATTGAACAAGCCCTAATTGAATTTAATAAGGAAAAACAGGGTAAAAATGGTTTAAGATCTGATTGTAGAACTTGCAGAAAAATATATAGAGATTCTAGAAAAGAAGAAATAAAAAAATATCACAAAGAGTACCATTTAAGAAATAAAGAAAAGGGTGCCACTCAAATGCGCGAATGGCGCAGAAAAAACCCAGAAAAAGCTAAAGAGGCTGCCAAAAGGAGTACGTCCACAGAAAAATATAGAGAATGGTTAAGAGATTATCGAAATAAACAATATCATGAACGTAAGAAAGATCCTCTATTTCGTTTAGTTACTAGAGTTAGAAATAGAACTAAAAATGCAATAAGAGCCAGATCATTTAGAAAAGACTTTAAATATCCAGATTATATCGGATGTACTAGAGAAGAATTAAGAATTTATATAGAATCTAAATTTACTGACGGAATGACTTGGGAAAAATTTATGGCTGGCGAAATTCATATTGATCATATCATTCCAATAGGGAAAGCAACTTCTTCTGAAGAAGTTTTTAGACTAAGTCATTATACAAATCTTCAACCTCTTTGGGCTAAAGATAATTTAAAAAAAGGGGCTAGATAATGGCCTCTATCTTTAATTTAAAGGCGCTCGGGCTTTCGACTCAAATTAACCAATTGGAAACCCCTCCTGGTTCGTTGTCTATTGCCAATAATGTTAACATTACTAGAACTGATGTCATTGAACCTCGTCGTGGATTTCAACTATATGGCGATTCTTTCGGCTCAATTTCTGATGTAGCCAAGCAATTATTTAGTTATAAATTTCGTATTCTTCGACATTTCAATGAAACTCTTCAATTTGATAATGGATCTGGAACATTTACAGATTTTGATACGACATTTATTGAAGCACAAGCGGGTTTAAGAACTAAATCTGCAGAAATGAATGGTAATCTATACCTTACTTCTTCTGAAGGTATTAGAGTAATCTCTGCTAATGATCCGGCGGGTCTGTCTTCTGCTCCCGGTGTTGTTTATAATGCAGGCGCTCCTCCTGGATTAGATATGACTGGAGTTGTAAATTATTTCTATGGTAATGATACTGGATTTCTAACTGAAGATTCTGCAGTTAATTATGCAGTTCTTTGGAATTATAATGATAATAATGATAATTTAATCCAAGGCGTTCCCTCTGAAAGTGTTTCAGTATATGCATATTTCTTGAATCTATTGATTCCAGATTATATGCAATTATTAAGTGCTTTAGATAATATCGGAGCGCTTGGTTCAGCAATTAATGCTCAAAATTATGTTACGGAATTTGGTTTACCCTCAACGGCCAATGCTACAGATCTATACAATGAACTTATTGCTTTAACATCTGCATTAGATACCAATCTCACATATGTAAATAACTATACCAATCTTGGAGCCTGGGATGCATCTACTAACACTCCTACTTTACATAATAATCCTCTTGTCGTAAATGATACATATATTGTATCTGTGGCGGGAACTCAAGATCTCGGAAATGGTCCGGTTGCTTATTCAGTCAATGATGTTCTTGTCTACGATGGATATGATTGGTCTGTGAATGATGCTGATTCTGGAACTAATGATGGTTATACATATATTGGAACTTATGATCCAACCTTTGTTAACCTAGGAACATTTGATGCCTCTACCAATAATGCCGGTATTGTTGATGGCATTGGTACTCTTAATAATTATTATATTGTAAATAATGCTGGAACTCTTAATCTAAGCGATAATTCTGGTAACCAATATTACAATCTCGGCAATTGGAGTGCTTCTTCTAATACTCCCACCTTAGCTAATGGAACTGGACCATCTCTTCCTTCTGGATTTCAGTTTGGATATTATACCTCAACTACTGCTGGAACTGTAAATTTTGGTGCTGGTCCTATAACATTCGCAATCGGTGATCAGGTATATTATAATACTAATTCATCTATTAATGAATGGATGAAACCTACGAATGCAATTCAAGCATTTACAGTTGGTGAACAAGTATATTATAATGGAACTATCTGGACAAATTATCCTACCCCTATTATCAATCTAGTAAATGGTCAGGGAACTGCAGGTAGTTTATATTTAATTACTGCTGCTGGATCACATGATTTTGGAGCTGGACCTATTGCATTTGCTGCGAATGACTTTGTAAGTTATAATGGTCTTACCTGGAATTTAGTAACTAATCTAAATTATCTTGGAATGTGGGATGCCTCTACTAATACTCCTACAATCTACCCCACAACAGTAGTTAATGGTGACTATTATACTGTATCTGTCGCTGGAACTCAAGATCTTGGGGCTGGTCCTACCGCATATACAGTTGGGCAAATAATCGTATATACTGATGGTATTTGGACGCTTAATGCTGGGCCCATTCCAGCCGCCGGACCTCTTGTTCCTTCTTCAGCTATAATTGCAAATGGTGTTGCAACAATTACCTTTAGTTCTGGAAATCCTTCGCTTTATATGGCAGCCGGGGATGTAATTGCTCTTACTGGGTTTAATATTGCAAATGTTACTCCAGGTATCAATGTTGTTACTACAACTACTCCCATTACTAATACACAAACTGTAGTTTCTGTATCTAATACTGCCTTAACATTTAATACAACAGTTACTGGATTGGTTGATATTGCTCCTGGTGCAACTATTACATCATTTGCTTTTAGTTCAATCGCTCAACCTACGGCTCCTGCAATTCCTGCAACTGATCAAGATCTACTTAATCTACAGAATTATATTGTTCAAATTATTGCCCAATTAAATGCTGAACCTACTACAGTTATTTCAGCTCCTCTTGCTGCAGAATATATTGCGCCTTTAACTGTAACAACTTCTGCAGATGTAACCTTAACTTTTACGATTCCTCAAGGGGTTACTACTAGCAATTTCTTTCAGCTTTATAGATCAATAACGTTCTCTGCAACTGGAACTTCAGTTTTAGGAGAAACAGTAATTCCTAATGATGAACTACAACTAGTTTATGAAGCATTTCCAACTGCGGCTCAGATTGCAGCCGGGCAAGTGGTATATACTGATAATACTCCCGATTCTTTCTTAGGGGCTTTTTTATATACAAATGCGATTTCAGGCCAAGGTGCTGAACAGGCGAATGATAATCCTCCATTTGCACTAGATATTAATGTTTATAAGGGTAGTATGTTCTATGCAAATACCCAAACTGCTCAAACCTTAGATATTCAGTTACTCGGTGTCTCTCAAATGATTACCGATTATGAAAATGGTATTATTCCTTCTATTACTATTTCAACTCCCACAGGATTTGAAACATATCATTTTGTTTTAGGAACATCTGAAACTTTTACAATAACGACCAATGCTGGATCTACTCTAGCTACCACTGGAACTGGTAGTTATTTTGATGTGAATAGCGGTGGAAATGTCAATCTTTATAGATTTTGGTATTATAATGGAACTACTACTGCCCCTACTGCTGCTGGCCGACTTCTTGTACCGATCCTATTTAGCAACAGCGATAATGCTGACGAAATTGCGCAAGAAACTACTAATGCAATAAATCTTTATCCACAAGATAATACAGCAACTATTTCTGGTAATGTAGTTACAGTTACTGCTACCACTCAAGGAATTACTACTGCACCTTCTGCGGGTACTTCTGGATTTACATTTGCCGTAACAGTTGTTGGAAATGGTCAAAATGCTGCTACTAATCAAGTTTTACTCTCAAATAATGTTTCCCCCGCTATTGCCATTCAATTAACTGCACAGAGTTTAGCAAGCGTTATTAACCAAAACTCTGGAACTGATGTTTATGCATACTATACTTCTGGTATTCAAGAGGTTCCTGGTCAAATAACCCTTGAATCTACTACAGTGGCTGGTGCTCAATTCTTTGTAACAACGAATAATAATAATACTGGAATATCCTTTAGTCCATCTTTAGCTCCAGCTTTAACAATTTCATCTATTGTTGCTAATAGTTCTACTACTGCATTGGTTACAACCACTACTCCTACGGGATTAACTAATTTAGAGTTCGTATATATTAGCGGTTCTAATTCAGTTCCTAATATTGATGGTTATCAACAAATTACTTATGTATCTGCCAATTCATTCTTAGTAAATATTCCTTCAGCAATAACTATTCCTGGAACTCAGGGTGGTGTTACTGTTGCTAGTTCTGCAAGTTCTTCTTCTCAGAATGGTTATGCAAATCGCATATTTTATTCTAAACTTCAACAGCCAGAAGCAGTTCCTTTACTAAATTTCTTTGATGTTGGTGCTAGGGATAAAGCTATTCTTCGTATCTTTCCTCTTAGAGACAGCCTTTTCGTCTTAAAAGAAGACGGAGTATATCGTATTTCTGGTGAAGCTATTCCTTTTAACCTAGCATTATTTGATAGTAGCTGCATACTAGTTTCTCCTGATAGCGTTTCAACAGTTAATAACCAAGTTTTTGGTTGGGCTAGACAAGGTATTGTTGCTGTAACTGAATCTGGAATTCAGAATATGTCTCGTCCTATTGACGTAGATATTCTTCCTCTTTCATCTGTTTCCTATACAAATTTTCCTACCGCTACTTGGGGAATTGGATATGAATCAGATAAATCATATACAGTTTTTACATTACAAGAAACTACAGATACAATTGCGGTTCTAGGTTATAAGTTTAATACATTAACCAGTGCTTGGACTATTATTGATAAAAATTCAGTTTGCGGCGTTATTAACTTCCTAGATGATAGAATGTATCTTGGCGCTGGAGACACAAATTTTATTGAGCAAGAACGTAAGAGTTATGATAGAACAGATTTTGCTGACCGACAATATGATGTAAATATCATGCCTAATTCTAGCGGAACTAGTTTAGTTTTAAATACTGTTGCAAATGTTGCAGTTGATGATGTAATTGTACAGGTTCAACCAGTTTCTATCTATACATTTAATGCTTTATTAAATATGCTTGATACCGATCCTGGGATTAACAATAAAACTTTCTTGGCGGATCTACAAGCACTTCCAGAAGATAATTTACAGACAGATTTAACTGCTCTTGCTAATAAATTAGATGTTAGTGGATTAGAGTTTACTAATTATGCCGCCTCTATTGGCGATCTTTCTGGAAGTATTACTGCAATTTCTGTTGGAGAACCTACAACAATAACTTCCCCAACTAATGGATTAATCACTGGTCGAGTGGTTTTAATTTCTGGATCTAATTCAATTCCTTCTATTAATGGAACTTATTCAGTGACTGTAATAGATGCAAATCATTTTACTATTGATCCCGGATTTTTAGTTACAACGGCTGGTACTACCGGCACTTTTGAAACTCAAACTCAGGATTTTAATGATTTGTTAACATCTTTTAACCAAATTGTTGCTCTTTTGAATTCTGATGATAAAGTTACCTTTAAGAATTATCAACAATCTACAAATCCGGCGAATGAAGAAATTTTAATTACTGCAGTTAATGTTAATACCAATACAATTACGATTTCACAGCCCCTTCCTTTTATTCAAGGAGCTGCAATAGTTTATAATGGAATTGACTGTTCTGTTGTATATAGTCCTTATACTTTCGGCGGTGATCCAATTTCATTAAAACAGATTTCTGAAGCTCAGATAATGTTTGATAATAGGGCCTTTACTAATTGTACGGTTAGTTTTGCTACAGATCTATTGCCCGAATTTCAACCTGTGATCTTTAATGGCGATGGACCTGGACTTTTTGGAATAAGTAATAATTTTGGCGGGGGATTCTTTGGTGGTGCTAGTAATAGTGCTCCTTTTAGAACTCTTATCCCTAGATTCTGTCAGCGTTGTCGTTATATGGTTGTAATGTTCGAACATAATATTGCTCGTGAAAAATGGGCTTTAAATGGTATTACCTTAAGTGGTAATACACAATTATCCACAAGAGCATACAGGTAATCTATGCTACCAGCTTTACCGTCATTTAAACTTATTAATTCTCAGGATTATCCTTCTCAATATCAGAGTTTGATAAGTACTTTAGCTCAGAATTTGAATAATCAAATTCAGGTTCTTTATAATGCTTTTAATAATGGGTTGACTTTTACCAATAATATGGAATCGACCATTAAAACATTTGCAGTAACTGTAAATGCTACTGGTACACCGTCTTCTAGTATTTCCATTACAAAGGATCAGACTGATACAATTTTAGGATTAATTGTAGTAAAAGCAGTTAATTCAACAAGTTCAACAGTTTATCCTTCTGGCGGGGTATTTGTTTCCTATACAGAGACATCTACTGCTATTATCATTACTAATGTAACTGGTTTACAGGCAAATCAGCAATATAACGTAACAATTTTGACCATAATTTAACAACTATTATGAATACTATTACCAGATAAATTATGGCAACAGCTTTAAATACACCCACACAGCCGAATAGTTCTTCCAATCCTACTGCCCCTGCTCAGCAAGGTACTGGATATGTTAATCTTAATAGCTATATTGGTGCTAATCAGAATAACCAACTAGGTAATACGGTTGCTGGTGGCATTGAGAAGGCCGGAACTAATGCATCTAGTGCCTTGGGAGCCGCGCAGAATACATTTCAAACTGGTGCTACTGCAGAACAGAATCGCCAATCTGCTTTAGGTCAAGGGGTTTCTACTACTTTAGGTAATGTTGAAGGTGGAAACTATACAGTCCAACCGTCTGATTTAACAACCTTTCAGAATGCCTTATCTGGTCAAAGTCAGGGACCTACTGGATTAAATAATGCCGGAACTTTAGCTCAAAATGCCCAAAATGCACAAGCTTTAGGACAATCTACTACTAATCAAGCCGGTCAATATAACCTATTACAGAATTATGTTGGTAATGGCCAGCAATATAATATGGGTCAACAGACCTTAGATTCTGCACTTCTTGGGGCTACCGGCGGTGCGCAACTTGGGCAAGCTCGTCAGGCTACGGCTAACCTCGGCGGCCAAGCTAATCAAGCTATTAATCAAGCAGCGGCAACTGGAACTGGGTTACAGAATAGTGCAACTCAATTGGCAACTAATACTCAGAATCAATTAGGATCTGCAGTACAGAATTATCAACAAATGCTTGCCGGTAATTTAAATAATGCCGAAGCTAATACTAATGCGCAAGTTGCAGCGCTTAATGGCGTTGGTGGAAATACTGCAGTTAATTTTACTCCTCAGCAATTGCAACAACTTTCTGCCGCCTCTGGTGGTGTTCTTTCTCAAGGAACTAACCTTTATGGCACAAATCTAGGAAATTACGTTTCTGCAAATCAACAATTTGCTAATACTCAAGATATCCAAACTGCTCAGAATTTAGCCCAAGCACAAGCTTTACAACAATTAGCCGGAACTAATGGCCTAACCGGTAATAATCAAGCCCTTCTTAATAGTTATACAGCTAATCCTTCTGCAGTTAATTCATATGTGTCTAATAATCCATATGCCGTAGCTAATCAAGCGGCTCTTGCTGGTGCAATTAATAACCAAGCCGCCGCTTATAATGGAGCAACAGCTCCCTTACAAAATATGGCAACTCAAGATGCTTCTACTATTGCTAGTGGACATGCTCTCCCTGGTATTAATTTCTCTGGATTAGGTCAAGATGAAGCAAAATGGAATAATCAAATTGCACAAGTTGGTCAACAATTTGATATTAACAGAATATTAGGTGTAACTCCTACTGCTTCTCCTGTTAGTGCTAACCCAATTTTAGGTAATGGTGGACAACCATTAACGGTTAGTTAATGAATAAACGATTATTAAATAATGATGAACTTATGGGTATGATTCGTAAATGTTATGAATCTGATAAAGAACATATGTTAAAATATCATATTACTGCAGAATTAGGTCTTGATTATTGTGTAAATCGCACACTTTTTGATTTTGTTCTATCTAATATAAATGCATATGCTTTAGAACATGATGGTAAATTTGTGGGTTATTTTGGGGATGAATGGTGTTCTCCAGATCGTTGGTTAACTGGATTCTTTATTATGCCAGAATTCCGCAAAAATCTTAAGGTTGATGTTTGGAATATGATTGTTGATCACTTTAATGGCCCATTTAAGTCTGGTTTATATTCAAAAAATGAGCCCGCTAAGAAGTTTTTAATGAAAAATGGTTGTAAATTATTAGAAGAAAAGAGCGCTCCTTTGGGACATGCGTGTATTTTCCAATTTAGCAAGGAGAATATCTAATGCCTTTCGTAGGTGGTGGAATAGCAGCTGCTGGTTTAGTCGGAGGTATACTATCCTCTGGTGCGCAGAAATCTGCGGCTAGCAATGCTTTAGCGGCTCAACAAGCTGCTATTGGTCAATATATTCAGCAACTCAACTCTGTTGGGATGCCTCCTAATCAGTCTGCTCAGATCATTCTTGATCAGTATAAATCTGCTGGAACTTTAACTCCAGAGCTTGAACAGTATATTAATAGTCAAGCTTCTGCAATGTCTTCTGCTACTGGTAATGCCCAGGCACAGCAGACTCAGATGCAAGCTCTCCAGAGGATGAGCCAAGTCGGCCAAGCCGGAATGACTCCCCAGGAAATGGCGCAACAGCGCCAGATGCAGCAGCAGGTTCAATCGAACCTTCAGGGTAATCAGCAATCTATTATCCAAAACATGGCTGCTCGCGGTCAAGGCGGAAGTGGCGCAGAAGTTGCCGCTCGTCTTGGGGCTGCTCAACAGGCAGCTAATACCGGATCTTCAGCGGCCGATCAAACCGCTGCTACGGCTTCTCAGCAGGCTCTACAGGCAATTGGACAGACTGGTGCAATGGCTGGATCTATTGAAGGTCAAACCTTCGCAGAACAATCTGCACGCGCTCAAGCTCAAGATCAGATGAATCGTTTCAATACATCTAATCAATTGGCTGTTCAACAACAGAACACTTCTGCTCAGAATCAAGCACAAGCTGCAAATCTTGCAAATGCTCAGCAGATTGGCAATGCTAATACCGCAGGTTACAATCAAGAGCAATATAATGCGATGGCTAGAGCTAATCAGGAATGGCAACAGAAGTTACAACTTGCACAATCTTATGCTGCTCCTTTTACTGCTTTAGGTGGCGCTGGTGCTACTGCAGCTCAGAATATTGGTAATGCGCAATCTGCAGGTTATACTGCCGCTACTGGCGGTATTACTAGTGGTCTTACTGCCTATGGTTCATTATTAAACAACTATGGTAGTGGTTCTGGAACTTCTGCAGGTGCAGGAACTGGGTCAATTAATACTGGTTCTGTTAACAATGGCGGTAATGGCGGATTTAGTGCTGGTTCAGGAATAGATCCAAATGCCGGTCTTCCTACTTTTCAATAAGGTGATTTATGCCTGATTACGAAGAATTATTACAAAAATTACTCCCTGCTATTAGTAAGGAAGCAGCGCCTGCTGAAGCCGGAGTTAATAAAGCGGCTTTAGATACTCTTAAATCTGGTCGTGCCGCAGATACAGATGCCGTTTTACAAGGTTCTGAAGCGAATGCCGATAAACCATTAACTCAAAAAATGGATCTTTCTGGGGTTGATACTTCTAAACTTCCTGAAACTAATGAAAGAGGATTTCAATTAGTCGGTTCTCCTCAAGATAAGAATTTTACTTTGGGTCCCTCTAGTGATATTTCTAGACCCCCAGTTCCTTATAAAGGCGCAGATCCTGAAGTTGAAAAGAATCTTCCAGTTGCATCCAAATCAGAACGTCCTGATCTATCTGGGGATACGATTGATGTAACCCCCGTAGATCCTTGGGAGGCTCGAAAGGCTAAACTTAAATCTCTTGCCGTTCCTGCTGCTGCGGTTGGCGCTGTTGGTGCTGCTGGGGTTCTAGCATCTAGAAATGGTGGTTCCGGAGATAATTCAGCTAAAGCCGCTGAGCCTGCCGCTCCTTCTCCTAAAGCACCGGTTAAAGTGGCTCCTGCTGCTCAAGATGATGAAGATGAGGATGAAGGCGATGATGAAACTCCGGTTGCTTCTAAAGCGCCTGTAAAGGCTGCTCCTACTGCGGCTTCTTATCTTTCTAGAGTAACTCCTCAAGCTCCTCAACTTCCGGCGAATGATCCTAATACATTTTCTAATCAGCGGTTAGCAGAATTACAAGACCGCTCTAATAAAATGCAAGCACTTAATAATTTAGCTCGCGGAATGACGGCAGCAGTTGCCACTGCCGGTCAACAACGTACTAATAATTTTGATCCATTATTTGAAGCTCAAGGTAAACAATTTGCAGCAATGCCAGATCAATATGTTCAAAGAGCTGCTATGCAGAAAATGGACCCCAATAGCCCAGCATCTATCGCTTCTCGTAATTTAGCGCAATATATCGATCCTGATATGAAAGTTACTCCAGATATGTCTGCTGCTGATTTAGAGAAAATTCTACCTCAGATGGCTAATATTGAGACTAATGAAGAAGCTACTCAAGCTCGTATTCAAACAGCTAAAATGCATAATGATGCAATGATGATTTATAGACAGCAGAGAGCAGATGCTGCTAAAGAAGCCGTAGATGCTAAACAAGATAAATCAGATAATGATCGCATGAATACTTGGGCGAAGTCTCTTTCACTTCCCACAAGTCGTTCAACTCTTGGTCAAGCTAAGGCTCAATTGTTCTCTGTAGACCGTGTACAAGCGCTTCTAAATGGTCACCCAACTAGTGATATCAATCCTCAGGAAGCCGCAGAAGTTTATCGCGGCCTCGACCGAGTAATTTCTGGTGGCTCTCCTACAGTTCAGGGATCTAAATCTCTAGATCCAGATACCGCCATGGCCGGTATTGCTAAATTAATGCAACAGTATACTAATCAAAGTCAATCTGCACATGCTCAGAATTTCTTAGATAGAACTAATCATAACCTTGAGAATGAAAAAGAAGCTGCGCGTAGAACTGTATTAGAT
>Ga0302188_10000852_pt1 | contig 24886 bp, 16 predicted proteins | sample II_Bog_E2_1_FD_198783 | JGI IMG/M metagenome (GOLD analysis project Ga0302188, IMG submission 198783) | Peat permafrost microbial communities from Stordalen Mire near Abisko, Sweden - II_Bog_E2_1 | ecosystem: Environmental > Terrestrial > Soil > Wetlands > Peat | place: Sweden: Abisko...
TGGCTGAAATGCAAATATTTTTTAATGGATTGCAGAGATATTGAACAAGTATAACCCATATGGCAGTATATCAAAAAAAATACTGTTTCGATAAAACCCCATCAAAGTAAGCTAAAAGGTGTCAGTCTTTAGCTTTCACATTATAAAATTAATCAATAAAAAAGGAGATGCCACTGTTGATTCTTAATCACTTTATCAACCTTTATTTCTTGCTATTATAATTTGACTATTTTGAAAGACACGACAAATTGTAATGATAATATAGTTGAAAAGTATTTTGAAATGATTTCGCCCAACTACCCATTTCCTATGGTTAATTACCAAAATAATACAATACCATCACAAATATAAAAATCATCAAAACTTTTTTTTAGTAAAATTTCTGATCTTCATCTTGGACGGAGATGATCGATTACTACCAGGAATGCTTAAATTTGATCTTTTGCAGAAGCTGCCATAGTCGGATTGACGTAGCTAAGATTGGTATAACTTATATTTGGAAAGGACTAACTTCTCCAAATGCTAGATTACATCCACTTCGGCGACTCTTAGATATTTTTTTGGCTAGTTACTCTCCTTAAAGGTTTATCGCTATGTTTGCAGTTTTTTATAAAGACTTTGCCACTGCTCGCGCTTGCCAATTAAAGAGGCTGCAAAATAATCTCTATAAGGATTAGGCTTAGTTTGAGAAATTGCTCGTTCAATCTCCGATTTGGAGATTGAGTTTGCAAAAGCAAATATTTTCTTCACATCAAAGAACATCTTGCAAAACTAAATGTCTCTAAAATGTGCAGTAAATTATAGGAAATCAATTTCATCATTTAACTATATTTCCATGAGCTAATTTTTCAGAACTTTCAATATTCCCAAAGAAATTAGGACAGGACCGAACTCTTTCTTGCTGAGAATGAAATCCCAAAATGATTTTGCAATTTCCATTGGAAAATTGTACAGGAAGAGAGTGATAAACCATTGAAAAATCCATATCTAGTCGGGAATGTTTGCATTCCTAAGTTTTTCGTACAGTTTCGGCATTTTTCGATCTAACAGCAGCCAAAAAAGTTAGCAGTAAAATCGATTCAGAGGAAACCCATCTTAGTAGAGTCCAATGGCCATAATGCGATCATGCAGCATCATTTTTACTAGTAAATTGAAAGATTATTCCGCTTAACAACCAGATATCAAAAGAAATCCAGTAATAAAATTCAAACCTTGAGTGTAACCTACCTTGGGGAAATATAGTGCGAATTTCTTTAGAATTTTCTAAAATTTATCGAGATTGCTCTTATATCCGAAAAATGCCTATTGCGGGTAGGTTCTGGTGACATCCATACCGATTTGCTGAAAGCAGGGATGCGTTAAATTGATATGTTCTCCCCAGAAGGATCTATCTGGTACTTAAATAATTTGTGAAGCATTTAACTCATGATCCCACATCATTCGATCTCTTTAGGGGGCTGGTTCTTTGGAAAGAAAGCTAGAGTCATCACTGGCTTAACTGTCGAACATATCCCCGAAGTAGTTGGTTTCGATATCATTTAAATTGCATTGACCCATTCCTAAAATATTATTGAGACGGATAACTTTTATTAACATTTATTCTACTCAATAAAAAATCAGAAAAACTCCAATTATTCTTTAGATTTCTGAAAATTAAGCAAAAACTGGTTATAAATCATTATAAATACGACTGAATAACTAGTATTATTTTTTCAAACAAGAAAAGGAAGGATTAATAAATTAAAATTAACAAGCAAATCAAGATTGCAAAGTGATATACTTCCGAGAAACGTTTGGAATTAGAATAAATTGTAAGGGAGATTTTTTTACAAAAAAATGAGGAATAATGATATACATCTCCTCACTTCTTGCATGAAATCTTGGTGGCACTTTTCCCAAGCCAAATTTTTCTATCTTACAAATCGTTTAATGGTAAAATTTATCGGTAGAACTAGAAAAACTAGTATAGCAAAAGATAATATGAAAGAATCTGTTCTAATACAATCAGAGATATATAGAGTGAATTATGATTCTCTAATGAAATATAATCCATCCAGCCTCTTCTATAGACCCAATTAAGATGCCCTGTAAATACAAGGCTGCGAGTATAAATATAGTATGAAGTAGCTTTATCTAAAACCCTCCATTTACAATAACCACATCCAATGATATTTTCTTCTTCTATAAAATAAATTGTAAGCATGAAGCGATGCTGAATATAAATCACTCACAAATAAGAAATATTGATATTCATCTTGCTCTAGTTTAAGATTCCATGCTTACTCTTCAATCTCTCTCGGGATGGCTTGCTTGAGTCAATTCTTCGCTTACGGTTTTTTTTTAACAAACTAAATTATACAATTGGTACATCTCGAATTTTCTATCTCTTTATTTGATTCTTTCGTTGAAAGCAGCCTAAAGCTTTACTCGAAGGGCATGCAACTCGCAAATCTGCTTCTTCTAGAGTTTTTCAATTTTCAATAGCTTTTTTTACTCAGCTTTTTGAATCCATTTTGCATCTTCGTCTTGCTCCATCTATCGCAGCTGATTTTTGACGAGTTAGGCCTACTTATAGTTTCGTGTTTTTATCAAATTCGATAAATATTTTCGCTTTTCGAGGATAAATGAAGAATATTTCACTCTATGGTATTCTGATTTAGAAAGACTCTCCAAAAAGATTGACATTTACTTTTTTTGATCTTGGACAAGCTGCTCTTCAATTGTCTTTAAATTTGAGATTAAAGTTTGTATCTCGACATCCCAAACGTCTTGAAATCTTTTGATTTCCTCATCACCCTCTTTGCATATGACTTAAATCTGGATAGCAGACTGATTACATGTTCTTTTTCTTTGACTGCAATGATCTACTTTTGAAAAAGTAGCTCCTGTGATTTAAGTTGTTCTATTTTATTCTTGACGCTGTCTGCACCATTGAAGTCCTATCGCTGAATGCAAAGCGTTTAATAAGCTCTCAACAAATCGATCATCTCCGTGATCTCCTCTTTATTAAGATTTTCCTTATTTTACAATTTGCTGAGTCCCTTCATAACGGAAGAGTCGCTCATGATTTTGCTTTTATTAACGCTCATGTTCGTTATTTTTACATTATAAATTGACTATTGCAGATTTTAATTAAACAAAAATACAACATATCTCCTTTCTGCATAAACCAAAAGATAAAATGGAACTTATGTCACCTAAACAGCCCATGATTTTTATTAACGTTAATAAAAACTTAAAAATTCTGAACTTATTGTGTTTCCAGCATCTTCTCATTAAAGTATCCGATGATAAAAAATATAAATAAAGATAGTGATGGTGAATAATGATGCTTTTTAAAAAGCAAGTAGGTTTATAGTTTTAAGTAGCTTCGATTTTTTAAAAATCTATAAATACTTATAACAATTGTGGAATGAACATATTGAATCGGGGCAATATCCTTTCTCAAATCAAAAATTACTTCTTGAAACCTCACTCTACTGAAAATGTCTAGACTATTGAGGAGAAATAAAAGGTTAAACCTGAGGATCAGAATACCGTCAAATTTGGGAAGTAAGATCAGAGTAACACTATTTTTACTTAGAATATACGGACTCCATCCAAAAAATAGTGGAGGACAGAAATAATACCATGAACCCAATGATGGCCCTGTCTTATGCTGATCATCCCCTAAAACTACTCTACGCCAAAGGCCAATACTTCTATGAAGAAAACGGTAACAAAGTACTTGACTGTATTAATAACGTTTCTCACATTGGGCATTGCCATCCTTACTATATCATGCAGATGAATTCACAAAATTCCAGATTGCTTACAAACTCAAGATTTATTTATGATGAACTCATGACGGCGACTCATAAATTACTAAAAAGATTTCCTAAGGAACTGTCTGTTGTGACTTTTGTTAACAGTGGATCAGAAGCTAATGATTTGGCTTTGCAAATGGCTTAGATACATACAAACAAAAAGGGAATAATTTGCTTTGATGGAGCGTATCATGGAATCACCAGCAAATGTACTTAGATAAGTCCCTATAAATGGAGTGAGCACTATAAAAAGCCCGACCATATTACAGTTGCCAAAAGTCCGTGCTTCTACAGAGGGTAGTTCAGTAATTCAACAAATCCTGTCCAAGACTATGCGGAACACATGAAAAGTATCATTGATTAGAACACTGGAGCATTCATATGTGAGTATATGCAAAGTTGTGGTGGGCAAATAATTCCTCCATAATAATTCTACCAAATAATCTATAAAATCTTGAGAGAACGCAACGTGGTGTGCATCGGTGATGAGGTGCAAACCGGCTTTGGAAGAATAGGAGAGAATTTTTGGGCTTTTGAACATTATAAAGTTATACCAGATATCATAACTATTGGAAAGGCTATGGGAAATGGATTTCCCGTTGCTGCTGTTATTTGTACCAGATAAATTGCAGAGAGCTATCGCAAAAGAGATATGGAATTCTTCAGTACTTTCGGAGCCAACCCCATGGCTATGACTGCGACAAGTGCCGTTTTGGATGTTATTGAGTGGCAAAAACTTCAAGAAAATGCCTTTGAAACAGGCAAGTATCTGAACCAAAGACTCAAAACTTAGATTTTGCCATTTTATGACTTCGTGGGAGATATTCGGGGAATGGGTCTATTTCAAGGAATAGACATTGTAAAAAGCAAGTAATCTACGACTTAAGACGGAGATTTGGCAAAAATAATCATTTCAAAAATGAGAAACAAGTTGGTGCTGGTGAGTAGAGATGGCCCGAAGCACAATGTCCTCAAGATAAAGCCCCCAATGGTGTTCAATAAGCAGAATGTCGACACTCTGATTGAAAAGCTGAAGGAGACCTTCGACTAGCTAGCACCCCAAGCACCCCAATGATAATACGTTGAATTTGCTTTTGTCTAAGAAAGGTATCAATAGGCCTTTATAATCTATCTAAATTGCTTCCCTAATCCATCAAAATATGACAATTATTGCTTATATTATATTTATAGTTTGGATATTTGAGTAGAATAAAATGTTACATTTTATTAAGCACAAATTCTCTGTCTTTTTGGAAAACATATAATTGACTCGAGCTGACTAAATGACTATCTACAGAAGAATTCAGTTATTTGAAAGAAATATCTAACTTTTTATTTAAAGCAATCAACGCTTTTAAAATCATATCATTTATGATTTGGAAGACGATGAGTGACTGATCTTTTATGACCTCTATTTATGAACTTATAAGCGAGTTTGAAATCTCAGAAACATCAAATAATTAATTTGTTATTAAGGACCTTTCCTCAGCCACAGACTTAAATAACTCGAGAACAGAATACATTTTAAGTTTAAGGCTATAACTCGTATCTTTATAAAATATAAATTAGGCCATATGAATCAAATGATTGATCGTATCTAATGTATTGCTTCTATTTTGGCTTTTAATAGTCTAGTTTTCAAGCCTTATATCTCTTTATCTCGAGAATGGTACTTTTCCTCTAATCGTGACTCTCTAGTTTTACCTTAGAGTAGTTCTTATTTCACCGATTGTAATATGATTTCTTTACTTGCAAGCATTCTTTCATACTATTTCACTTTATTATGACTGATTTAAAGTTGCTAATACATTTTAATTCTCTACTACTCTTTAATCATCGATTTCTCCTTGAATCTAAAGATTTCCACCTCGAGCTATCGGTTAATAATGTCTATCTGTGAACTATGTTGATTAATTTTATCTTTCTACCGTAAAGCATTCTGGAGCTATCTTTATAAATCCTCAGTTAACTGTTCCAGCTTTCTGGTGTTATCCTCCAATGATTGATTTCTAATTTACACTTCTTTTAATTTTAATCTATAGTCTTAGACTATACTCACCTTATTAACAGCAATTAAATACTTTTGATCAGCTTCTTATAACTCCTTTATAAGTTCATCCTCGCGACTGTTTCTCTTTCCAATTTAACTAATAAATTGCTTTTTCTCGATCATAAATCTATCCCTTGATTAATTTGCAGCGGCCTTGGTTTAATCCAAGCTTTTATGTAGTTTAGTAACTTAATTTTATAGCACTTATAAATCTTGCTTGAGTCTTTTGTTTTGCAACTCTAGTTGCTTCACAGCATCAATTGAATTTGCTAACTAGTATTCCAATTCACTTGTCTGCCTGACCTTTTTCAATATGTCAGTCTATTTTATCCTAAAATTATCATTCAGATCTCGAGCATCTTTTTATATTTTTCTCATATTCTCTTCGACTATTCTCGTCTTATTCATACTAATTTCTGCTAGCTGCTAAAAATGACTAATCTTGTTGTTTGCAGCAATCAACTAATTCTTTAATCTTTATAGTTCTAAGAGAGCAGTATTGAAAGCTTCATCTTTTTACATATTTCTGTTTTCGTTATTTTTTAGTGATTACTCCGCCATTACCAATGCCATTTGTGCAGATTTGAAATCGACCTCAAGTGATTAATATGATAACTTTAACGATCTATTTTCCTAGATAAGGAAGGATCGTTCTTGATTAGTTTTTTTCAATTCTTAATAATTAATTCTAATTAGTTCTTCTTTCTAAAACACTATTTTTTTAAGCTGGCTTATTTATTATTCTTTTTAAACTAGCAACTTCATTACTTCAGCGTGATTCTTCTTCACTTATTTATCTTTTGGCCTATTCATTTATTTACTCTACTTCAGAATTGGGATGAGATTGATTTGCTGGGTAATTTCGGATTTTAGAGAGTTCATTGCAAGATAAAGTTGCTTGTACTGTTTTTAGATTAAAGTTGCGTTGGATTATCGCACATTGGTCTTTAGGGTAAGCAACTTGTTCTTCATCGATTGAATTTTATCGAAGTACAACTCTCTTTGCTTTTGGGGGAACTTATAAATTCGATCGAGGAGGCAACCCAAATCATCAATGCACTCAGATATCCTGGTGACGATTGTTTCCAATTGCATATTTATTCGTAAATTAAACAAAAAATAGTTGTTATAAATATTCAAGTATCAAATGACTTTTCGATATAATCAAGATAATGAAGGATTCACAACTTTATTATCGAGAGTTCTTTCAATCAGTTAGTTATAAGTAAACATTTCCTAAGTGAAATAGTAATAATAATTTGATGAATCAATATGAATCATAATACATAATACTTTGCTTCATTTCCTCAAGAAGAATGATCCAGCAAAAACAGCCAGACCGATGGCCACATATCCAAATTTATACTCTTTATGCCATATCAGACCACCTGCTGCAATAGCGCCTAGAATTGTCGATTGAATTAGCTTTAAAGGGAGAGACGTTTTTTCCTCACTTTCTTAACTCGATTATTATTTTTTGGGCTCTGGGATCTCATCTTTAATAAAGGCTTCATTTTCAGGCTCATTTTTGTATGAGACTTAAGATGAATTATTTAGCTCGAATTATAGATGCTATTCTACCTTTTTCTCAGGTTATCCAGTATTTATGACGCTGTTCGGTTATTATTAGTTCAATTCTGAGTTTATTTCGCCATTGACAAGCTACGAGTTATTTTTTATGATTTTTTAATCAATAACTGCCTCTCCTTATTTTTCATTTTTATCTTCATGTTCGCTTTTCAATTACTACTTTTATTATTCTAGGTTAGCCGTTAATATTTTTGGGGCTTCATTTTGTTATATCGCCTATTGATACTCACTGGATATATAAACTCCAGAAATCTATGGAGATGAGGATTTATACAGCACCTACTACTCAACTGGTGAACTTTCGATGCTTTATGGCTAATTTGAGCCATGCTATATATTTTATCCGGGAGGTACTATTTAGCTTATTTAAGGCTCAACTATTTCTATTACCTCCTCAAAATGTTCGATGTGTGGATGGTTTTCGACTGGCAATGTTTTTTGAGGTTCTTAAATCTTAGTTTAAATCTGAGGAAATTCTTCATCTGCTTCTTTGTGTTCTTAAACTGGTCCAGCTTCCTCAGTCTTTTTAATATGCTCTTCAGTAATATGCTCATTACTCCTTTCCCCCGAGCCAGAATAATTAAAATCTGAAAACGATATTGACTATTTCATCACTATTTGAATTTCTGGCTTTTATATAATCTCAGATTCATTGGGCTTATTTGGAGGCATCTCCTATGAGTAGGCTAATGTAAATAATCTTTCTTCAGTTGGATGTAAAACTGAAGCAAATTATTATATGGGATGAGTCATATGTATCTCTTCAGTTCTCTGTTCTATTTCAGATGATTCTTGTCTCCATGCCTATCTTTCACTTGGTCCTAAGCTTTAAGTAAGTGTAATCTTTTCAGTTTAATCTAGTTGCTATACGTGTGCTTCTTGTGCTTCTTCGATTGGTTTGCTTGAAATGAGCACTATCTCTTTCGGCTAACTCAACTCTTCTTAGAACTAAACTTTAGGAAGTTATTGAACTAGTTGTTGGACTTAAATAATTGGGTTGATTTACTCTCCTTCTCCTCTTAATTATCGGTTTTCAAATAAATGAGGTTATTGACTGATATTTGATAGTTCCTCTTCCTGAGGAGGAAGTTCCTCTTCCTTATGAGGAAGTTATACTTATTTTTCGATTCTTTCTTGGATTGTCCTTTCCTCAGCGGATACAGATTAAATATTCGATTTATGAGTCAAATCTTAAATTGAATAGAATGCTGAACTAGTATTATCCTTGTTTGATATTGTTTCAATTCTTTCTTAGATGTTTGAGCTTTCCTATTTGGGAATTTATTCTTTTTATTCAGGTCTAATTATATTTGTTTAGGGATGATTTTATCTTTCTTTTTCAATCTACTACTCTTTTTATTCTTTATTTTAAATTACTTCTTCATGCTCTGGCAACACTTTTGAGTCAATAATACTTTAGGGACGAGATAAATGTTACTACTGGGATTACTCAGTAAATTCATTGCTTTGTATAGTTTTAGAGCCGAGTGAGGAATCATCTATCTGTAAATTTTATTCAGCCTTCACTTCCGAAACATTTTGCTCTGTAATGGGGATTGCAATTTCACTTTGATCTTGAAGGTTGGCAGATTACTACGTTTTTATTTCAGATGATGGTTCTATCTCTGCAAGTCCTGTTTCCTCTTGATTGGTTTAAATCTTTTTCTTCCCCTCCATCGGATCTAATTTAGTTGGCGAATGTCGGTCGGGTGATTTGTTGTTGATCTTTCTTTCAATAGTATTGGCTTTGGGCAGTGGATTTTGTTTTGTAGTTTTGTTTTTCTTTCCACCCATAATTAATTTATAGCAAGTACGATTGATTTATGTTAATTACAGTCAGAAATTCAAGATGAGTTGATAATAGTATGCTATTTGATAAATTTCTATCTATTAAATTTTTATTACCACGAATATGGTTTAAAAAGTATTTGATTGAAATCTATGGATTCCTATCAAATATTCTTGTTGATAATGAAAGATGATAATTTTTATAAATTTACTCATTCGATTGGATTTAACTTCAAACGAATGATATATTTCGTCGAAATAGTGATGAAATATGGATTAAGAAAATTATTTTACTAGAAATCTTATGAGGTGTAAATGACATACTTACTTTTTTGTATATTTGATAATTGTTCAAAATGGAGGATTAAAATATTTCATTTCTTTCCTTTGAGGAACTCTCTGAAGACGTTCCACTATCTCGATTGTTTACGTTCATCGATGAGAAAGAATAATTCCTGTTCAATCAAATTCCCGCTTCATGTGACAATATTCAACTTTATAACATCAATCCGGAAGACCTGGAGAAAGGGTATGCTAGCGACCAATCGCCCACTAAGAAGGCCAAACACAAAAGAATTAAAAAGAGAAAGTCACTTGTGCCCGTGAAAGAAGACAAGAATAAGCAAATGCGCATAAAACTATATATTTAATCTCTTTAAAATCGCATCCTCGACCTGGAATCCTAGGTTTAAAAATTAAGGAAAATTAACAAACTCAACATGGAGTATATCAAAAGGCTGAATGATTCAGAACACATTGTACTTCAATATATATTTAGATGAATGGCTTCTTCATTGACCGACAGAAGATCTTTGAGAAGATTGAAAAACTGACTTTATCATAAAGCTCGGATCAAAGAAGAATTCATATGCAATGCGCCTCAGTTAAGCTGAAGCAGGGTGCCTTCGGTAATGAGAGGATTAAAGCAATCAATTACTACTTCAAACAACTTATTTAATTGATTATGCCCAATGCATACAAGTATCTGAACTGGGCAGCTCTGAACAACATTGATCTCTTCAACCCAGATTCTATTTCATCAGGCCCATGCCAATGGCGCAAGGAGATGTTTAACAAACTCATGCTTGGTGATGAAACTCTCAAGTTAATTTCATCAAAAAGACTTGCTATCATTGATATTAAAACAAAGTTCAATGCTAAACTACTGGAAATGTATCAGAAAAAATGTGAACTCATCCAGTTTGTGAGGGAAATGGAAATTATTATCTAGCAGTTTGGTGAGACGCTGACTCCACTACAAACTGGCAGGTTTTTGTGCTATCTCGAGAAGTATAAATTCTAAAATGGCACGTACCTCGAGGAGTCCGTCAAGAAGATGTATGAAGAGTTGGACAACGATCAAAGATTTTCTTATCGCAGGCCAGTAGATGCAGGCAGTTGAGAGTGATATTCATTATGAGTTAAACAAGAATATGCAATAAAGGCATGTATTTCCATATAATTCATACAGTTTTATCATTTAAATCAATTAAATTTTGAGTACTGAGATATGAAGCCCACAAAAAATGTTAAACCCGATAAGACTTCAAATTCCAAATACATTCACCTTAAACAAATAGCACAGATGACTCTAGGCAGTGGTAATATGAACCTGGCTGTCGAGTTACCTCAGGGAGAAGATCTTAACGAATGGCTGGCAGTTAACGCTATTTAGTTCTATAATGAAATATCTATTTTGTACGGCACTCTCACCGAATACTGCACCAAGGAAACTTGCCCCATCATGAGTGCTGGACAAAAATTTGAATATCTATGGGCAGATGGACAAAATGTAAAAACTCCTTTGAAAGTGCCGGCTCCTGAATACATCTAACTGCTGATGAGTTGGGTGGAGAGTCAATTCAATAACTAGGCTCTATTTCCTTGTCAAATTGGTACCTATCTAATTATACAGGTGTTCCTTTTCCGAAAAATTTCTTAGCGATGATTAAAACGATATTCAAAAGACTATTCAGAGTATATGCTCATATTTACCACTCTCATTTCCAGATGATCCTGGCATTGGGACTGTAGTATCATCTGAATACCTGCTTTAAACATTTTATTTTCTTCATCGACGAATTTTAACTTGTATAGGAGAAGGAGTTAGCACCTTTATCAGAGTTGATCCAGCAATTCAAGTTACGTAAATAGAATTGATTTCTTTGCGATTGAAGTAATCTATTATTGGAATGATTAATTGACAGCATAAATTAATAAATTTGGCAGGCATTGTCAGATGAAGAGATAGAATCGACTGTCAAGCCATCGCACACCATCGAATCTTTCCAAATCTAATCACATGTATCATATTCTACATTCAGAGTGGAATAGAATCTCGAGCGGAAGAGTCAACTCATCGATAAATATCAAAGCTAAATACAAGATAGACTTTAGCAGGTTATTATCATTGTAGGTAGATGGGAAATTAGCCACCCTATAGAAGAGGGGCACATCAGGTGACTGAGCGCAAAAGTATACAGAGATCGAGACTAAGTTCAGATCGTAAATAAATGATGTCTTTTAATGGAGGTCCCTCCTCAATAGGACTGAATGATTATCAAAAGCTTATTTTAGGATTGGAGTATTCTCTCTAAAGTGAACGTAAAAAAGCAGAATTGCTTTAAAATAATAATGTATCCCTCCAAGCATAACTATCAAACCTTCGTAACCTTTTAGTGGGATCTAATGACCAAAAGCAAGTAACTATTTCTTGACAAAGTATGAAAAGACAATGATAAAATAATATCAAGATAAAATAGCCAGTTTGTAAGAAAAGATTGTTGAGCAGAAGACAAATTATTAATTTATTATTGATTCCAAAAATGAAGGACTCGCGAGCTTTGAGTTCGAACTGAGAACTTTGGATAAAAAAATGAAGGAGGAATAGAAGTAGAGTGGCACCAGTCGAAAAATGTTATAATTGATGGGTCAAATTGAGGAATTACGGACAGCATTAACCAAGAAAAGCATAACAATATAAAAGATCAAATTTCATATCGCGTAAGATGAGAGTTCATAGTCATCGGATTCCTAATAGTTGAAGAAAAAAATGAAAAGCAATAAAATATAGTTTTACTCTCAGCAATTATAGCTATCAAACAAATTGATTCTTCGTAAGAATATGTAGATTTTGAATCTATCTAAAAAGAGAGATAATTACCAATAGATTTTAGGGGTGATGGAGTTGTACCTCGATAAAAAGGAAGTCAAGAACGTCGATTTGAGTGTTTTGGAACATGTATGTGTGAATAAATTAAGAGTGATGATGAGAGAGAAAGTAGTCATCGAAAAGGAGTTACTGAATCAATTAAATTAATGCAACCAAAAGATTTATCGTTTTGAACAGCAAATTGCTGAGAAGGATTCATTGAATGGGAGTAAAGTTACTGAGGTGATCAATGACAACAAGAGGTTGACTGTTCTCGCCACAACTCTTCAAAATAACATTAAAAACTTATAAAAGACTTTGGATGATGAAAGGAGGTAGACGGAAATCCAACGTAATCAGATAGAAATCAATAAGAAGCAGTTTGTGGAAGAAATTAAGAAAATGAAGGAATAGTTAAACACTATTTCTTCAGTAACTAAAAATGAATTTGATCGGATGAAAATATAAAATTTGAAGTTGTCAGAGCAAAACAGATCATTGCTCTTTTTAGTTGGAGAGAAGGAGAAGGAAATTCATAAAAAAGGGTAGGCTATCCGGACTTTTTAGGATTATAAGTAGAGTAATTTTGATATGACATAGAAATAAATAATCTCGACATTTCTGAGCCGCAAAAGCGAAAGATATAGAATGTGGGTGAAGAGGCTCCTCAGATGGGAACAAAGCTGCTGCTGATTAACACGTTTTCTAATTGGCTGATGGAGTGGAACAAAGTGCGAAATTGGAATAATAAAAAGGTATTGCTTAATTTAGTATTGTTTTACTTATCTAGATATTGGACAAACAGGAGATAAGAGAGGATTCTTTAAAATCAATGTCTTATATAATCAATATTATCCACTAAACCTTTCTCAACTCGAAAAACATAGATGTGCAGGAAAGAGCGATTATTCTTCTATCTTATTACCTCAAGCACGATATTGTAATTATTTATTGAACTAGCTAAAAAATGGAAGCCTCTTCGTCAGTAAAATAGCCCCTATTGTGTTGAGAGGATTTCGTCCGCTGATTGAAGGGTAAGATGAATAAAAGATTCGACTGCTGAACGAATCATCTCTAAAGATACTAAGCAGTATGTAGAGAAGCGACTTCAAATGGAATCAATAGATGACAAACGAAATGTTGAGTGTAAATGGTTTAAAGTATCTCTTTTCAATTATAACAACCAGTCAAGTCGATGAGTTGGTGGAGTCATCTTACAACTGCTTGATCATGATATCAAAACAAAATGAGATGATTTCTTTCGTACAAAAATGGGTATTTAGATGAATAGTTATAATGTAACAACCATTCTTCTCAGTAATGCTAACCATGAGTATCCGTTTATTATTCATTCACTGCATTTGTTGAGAAGTTTACTTCAGAGTCAAGATTATATCAAATCGCAAAAATCTTTGCTGTAGTTTAAGAAGATATATACTATCATTAAGACCACAGATGATCCAGAGATAATTGATCTGACTCTTGACTGCGCTTTACTGCTTATGGAGAATTCTCTCTTCGTCAAAAGTCTTAATAAAATTTAAATAATCTCCATCCTATCCCAAGCTATCAGAAATCAATCAGACTATTCAATCTTAAAAAAGATTGGGTAAGTCTATGAAATTTTAGTATAATAACTGTAAAATTAAAACATGTCAAAAATGCCTCGTGAAGTAGACAAATTGATTGACATCGTGAATACTAAAAAATTTACATAAACTAGGTTTAACAGAGCGATCAGAATCCTTCTTCAAATAGTAGAATTGCTAACGGAATCCAAAGACATTGATGAAAAAATAATAAAGGGAGTGAGCTTTCTTTATTAATTCTACGATTCACTGGAGGCAAAGACGAGGATAAAACTTAACAATATTATTAGTATTGTTTATGACAGAAACAAGGAAGTTATTAACAAGTTTTCCAATGAGACTTGGATTGTCAACCTGGTAGAGGCTTATAAGATGAGCTCAGTCAACGAATAGCTTGTATTTTTGTTAAAGATACTATTGTTTCAGCATGAACAGCGCAGATCCACATAAATATTAAGATCTGGAAGGTAGAATCTCATCAGCAAGCATATAAATGATGCACTTCTCCCAGATTATAATGTCGCCCTTCCAGCACTTAAAAACTTATCAGCTATTTCCAAATAAAAATATGCATAAAAATTTATGAATAAGACTCTTTTCTCAAAGATTTTGAGCAAAATACTAACTTCCAGAAATTAATAAGAATACATTGGCACAGCCATCAGCGTTCTTTATTATTTTTGTAAGAGTTAAGAAACATCTGTTACAATATTGGAGTGTGGACTAATTTAAAGAGTTTTTGCACTGATTACTGAGAGGCATGATAAATAAAATTTAGTTTATAAGTGTCTAAGCTTGATATAACTATGCCATACTACAAATTATAAGCGTAAGATATTGAATTACCTACTGTCGCATGACTCTAATTTAGCTATAATTAAGACTTTGAACTTCATTCTCAAAAAAGCAAAGAACAAGCAGTAGATGGGGACAAGAACAGTCTTCATTTATGACTTCTTGAATGGAAAGACAGCTGTATAATCTTTTGCTTTGCTTGTCGAGCAGAATACATGGATGGTTGAAAATCTAATCGAAGTGCGCAACGAATACGTAGGTGAAGTAGATTCCCTCGTCTACAAAATAGAGTTGCTTCTACACAACATCAGTGTTATCAACGCTAAAGTGAGAAAACTCTATTAAAAATTTAAAATAGAGGGTGAATATTAAAGTGAGGATGACAGATGATTAACTTGATTGATTCCATATAAATATTTTGCATTCCACTCATCATATTCTTCATTATAGAATAATCAATAAAAATCATGAGGAATTATTATAATTCATCAGGTATTTTATAAATTATTATTTTGTTACTGTCTCTCCCTCATGGGTTTTGATTTATTTGAATAAAAATTAGAGCTAGTCATCGTCAACACCTACTAATATGTCACGTAACTACTCTTTGGAAAGATCTCCCGTATGGGACTTGTCAAAGAAGTCAAATGCTTCCTCAAGATTTTTTTATTAGAAGAGTTTTTTGCGGTTGTACATGGCGCCAATAAATTCATTGAAGTCGATTTTGCCAGATCCGTTCTTATCGATTATAGATATTAGCTCTTCCACCTATTATTCATCGTAACTCTCAGAATTTTATTTATAAAATTTTTTGAACTAATTACTACCAATATATCCGTTGTTTTCAGCATCAATTTCTTAGAAGATAATGGCGAGACGATGTCGCTCTTCTTGATTAATCTTTCTTGATACGAGATAGCTTTCAATCATACAAACAAGATTATTTTTAGCCTACATTATTGGAATTGTACATCGTAAGCAAGAATTTATTTTGCGACTTCAGCTAATTCATGAGGAGCTAAGGTGTGTTTCTTTTTTTGATGTAACCATCGGCACTTCAATGCTTTTTCTACATCTATCCTACTTTTTGGATCTCTGTGGAGAAGTTGAGTGATGAATACCTGAACCTCTGCTGCCACTTTTTTTAAATCTAAATGATGGAATAAATACTTTTCCGGTTAACATTTCCTCGCTTGATTTGATTTGTTAATTCATCTTCTGTTTTGTAACTATATGGCATTTGTTTTGCGCAAAGAATATAACAGATGATTCCACAACTCCACATGTCCAAAGAAAGATTAACCTCTCCCCTCAAAGCTTCAGGAGCCATATACAGAAGGGTACCGACAATTTAGTGAGTTTTTCTTTATAAGGTTTTGTTGAGATCAATTGATATTCCAAAATCTATAAGTTTGATTTATAATTCATTTTATCCATTTTCACCAGGATCACTGACAAGCACCATGTTTTCTAATTTTAAATCGCGGTGCAAAATATTAAGGCCATGCATATACTTAACAGCTCTGAAGAGTTGAATCATCACTGCTCGAATGAATTTGATGGAAAGGAAATGATTATTGAGGTATTGTAGCATAGTCCCCCCTTCACAAAGTTCAGTTACTGCATAGTAATTTTCTTCATCCTCATAAATATCATATAGTTTAATGATATTGGGATGGTCCAATTGTTTTAAAATTTAAAACTCATTAATAAGATTCATTTTTGATTCATAGCTTAGAAGACTTTTTTTGATGGTCTTTATAGCCCGAGCCTCTCCATCTTCTCTTGCCTATGCTTTGTACACAACCCCGTATCCTCCTTTACCGATTTCCTCTAAAATCTCATAATCCCTTTATATTGGTGTACTTTTCATGGATATGAATTTTCTGGGGTCAATTTGAACCATAAGAAAAGTGGGTTTTTTGATTCTTGTTTTTCTGAGATTGGCTGCAGGAGGAGTAATGAACATTTCATCGAGAAGATCTTACTCTTTTATTTCTTTTTAGTTATTATTATTTGTTTCTTCTATATGTGATAAAATATTTGAGTTCATATTCTGATGTTGTTAACGCATAATATTTTTAGAGGCGATAATTGCTTGAGTAAATTTGGAACTTAATTTCTTGCTTAAACAGCTGCTCGGGAATTATTCGTAATTCATATTTTATAAGTTCATAATTTATTAAGAATCAATGACCTAGCAGCTAGTATCGAATTCTAATTTCCGTGATGGTTGGCAGTACTGATTACCCATTGTGCTTTGTTAATCGAAGAATAGAAGAAAGTTATATTTCTATTTAATTATTCTAACATTAGAAATTTATTAATTCAGATTCAAATAACAGAAAAATAGAATTGTCAATTGATTTCTTCTTTTTTAACCCTGATTCCTTTATTCCTCTATTCCAGCTTTCTTTACACTTAATATAAGCCTTTTGTTGATCATCTTAATTATTACAAGATTTTATTCATGTTCGAAAAGCTAGTAAGTATGTAATTAAAATAAACTCAATACAAGCTATTGGAACTGGGAAAAACAATTATATGATGATAAATTCAAGGAAACCATCTAATTTTTGTAGGAAAAGAAAAAACATTTAAAAACTTAAACTATATCAACATTAGCACTTTTTCTTCTTTTAATTTCGCTCTAAAAAAGCACTTGAAGACAATTAATATCGATTGTTTCGAGAGATCACTCTACTTGGAAGGTAATTTTCCACAAGCTCCTCACCCATTTTCATGAACATCTCACATATATTTTCTCCTGTCTTTGCACTGACCTCCAGAAAGGGTATATCATATTTATTAGCTAAGGCTTTTCCCTCCCTTTATTGAACAATTCGTTCCTCCTGCATGTCAATTTTATTGCCGACTATCATTTTGACAACGTCTTTGGGAGCATGGTCATTTAGTTGTAGCATCCAGCGTTCTGCCTAATTTTGCAATTACATATGTTTTAGAAAGTCTTCCCCTCTGTGATGGAATAAATCATTATGATACCAGCCGCCCCCTTGTAATAAGCCTGAGTCACATTCTTAAATCTTTCTTGCCCTGCTGTGTCCCATATCTGTAATTTCAGTCTCTTGTCTTTGACAGTGATGGTTTTGATTTTAAAATCTACACCAATGGTCGCAATATAGTTCGGCTTGAAAGTATCCTCACAAAACCGTATTAGGATATTGGTTTTACCGACTCCACAGTCCCCTATGATTATCAATTTCAGGACCTATTCTTCCTCTTTTTATTACATGAAGAATTTAATAATTAGAAAGTACCACTGGATATTATCAAGGGAGAACAGATTTCCAGAATTGATAAGTTTATTCTTTGGAAAAGTGATTTGTATTTTATTAATTCATAAGATGGAGTTGCATCAACAAATATAAAAATAGTTTATGTTTGTTGTAAAATGCGTTGATAAAGGACAATTAGAAACAATAAAATCCAATTTCCCCAGTAATTTAAACTGAATAATGATCCTTTGATTGGAAACAACAAATATTTAACAATTACAAAAAATAGAGTTTTATTTAAAATCGCAAAATTATTATGATTCTTCTCCTTCCTTTGAACTGCGATAATTGTGATAAAAAACAAGCTATTAACTCTTGAATGAAGTTGTTTCCTTTATATTGTTGAAAGAATAAGATGGAAGAATATACATTTATGAAAAAAACAATCCCAATAATTACAAACAGTGATAAACATCTTTTTAATCAAGATAGTGATCTCACAGACTAAAATTAATAATTTAATTTTCTTCTATCTTTAAATTGAAGCATTATTATCGCTATATTATTAGAAGCAATATTTAAGTTATAAAATTATGTTGTGGATAATTTAGCAAAGGAATTGCAGATCTAAAGGAGACTAATTGACGATTTATTTTCTCTTAAAATATCATGTGTTGAGTGAATCCAATAAAAATAATCGCATACCTCAATAAAAAATATAATTTGATAAAAAAAGATCATCATAACTTAGCTTAACTATTTTTACATTTTATATAGCATTTTTCCTTTAATTTTTAGCGATATTATTAATTAAAAATATTTTAGAGATGAATTGGTCATTTAAGCCGCCGGTTTATATTCAATATTAAAGAAGAAAAAACCATATAATTAAGTAGATATCTAAGTTTAGCAGATTTATGTTATTTTAAAAAATAGACCGTATCATAAACTTTATAATTTTTGTTTCTATCAATAGAAAAATGAGTTCGGAGCAATCGTCATTTAGATAAATGTACGACTTTCCGCAGGCCGGACGGGAACCAAAACAACATAGAGGAATCGGGAAACCCAATCGAGGTAAGTGGGGTAATTAATAACTAGATGATCCACCGAAATAAACATTTTATCAGGTGGTGCAAAAGGCCAAAAACGTTGCCATGTTCACCTAAATTTTAAAACAGCGGGTGGCTTAAAAGCAAAGCCTGAATATGCATACACTAAAATCAAACTAATTGTAATTCCTCGAGAATGATTCTCGAAGATAATAAAAACAAACATTTTTTGCCCATAATAACAAGGTAGTCATGGCTTTTTAGATCGTGTTTATGGCAACTATGCTCGTTTATCTATGGGAATGCACCTTTGAGATAATTTTTGGAGAAAACTTTTATGACTTTGAAATTATCATCCTTTCGATAATCATCTATTTCATCCATATTATTTTATTCAACGTTACTGAATACGCCAATGAGAAACTGGAACTTATAACTGATAGATAGTTAATAACTGAAATTTATGTAAAAAATAAATTGATTAAAGATATAGTTGTGATTACTATGATGGCTATTCAATTGACAGACCTTTAGGAGGTTGGCCTCTGGTTGTTCATCTTATGCAGGATCATTTCTCTTATTTCTTACATTGAACTCAGTGAAACTGGTTAAAAAATATAAAATTTACTTTCTTTTTCGAATCAAGCTGAAAGCGTAATAACCATATTGAAGATGGTCTTTAATGTCATTCTTTTCTTGCATTTTCTTTCCTGTGCCTTAAATTTAATGGTTATACTATAAAATTATCATGGAAATCAGTAAACTTGGATTAAAGCTATTAACCAAGAGAATGGTACAAGCTTTAATAAATATATTGTGGGGTGGTACTGGGGAGCCACTATTTTGTCGACAGTTGGCTTCGGAGAGATAACTCCTGTCAGTAAAATATATGATATTTAGATAATTTTGAAAGATTTTTGATTTCAATCGTCCAGATAATCTGCTGCATGACTTTTGGTTATTTTGTTAACTTTGTGGGATCATTTATAAAAGTTCAAGCCGAATCATAATAAAAATACTAGAAGTAGAAGAGATCACTTAACAGGTGCATGAACATATTCACAATAACCCATGAATTGAAGCACAAAATTAGAACTCATTACTTCAACAAATACATCATTGAGAAGATGCATAACGCTAATGAAGAGAAGGAAATAACTTAAAACTTAACTCCCTCTCTGAAAACAGCTCTTTTAGAAGAAAGCAACATTAATATTTTAATGAAGTGTAATGCCATGACTAAATTCACCAATGAAACCCTACAGAACATCACTCACATCATCAAGAGGGTCATTTTTGCACCAGAACACATTCTTTATTCGAGAAATACCAAAGATAGAAAATTCTGGCTTATCGATAGCGGCATTATTGAAGAGTTCACCAATAATTTTTAAAATTCTAAGCTTCATAAAAAGATAGCGATATACAATGAAAAAGAACGTGTCGTTGGATGGATCAATTTTTTAATGCAGTCTCCCTATCGAAGCATCGCAAAGGTCAAAGTTTTCACTGTAGGGCACGAGATAGACGAAGAAAGTTTCATGAATGTACTCAAATAAAATCAAAGAGACTATCACAAATTCTTATAATTGAAGCAAAAAATAATATAAAAAGGGAAAAAATTTCTTGCTAAATGTATTTCCTGTGATAGATACACTCATAATGTCATCAACTGTCCTCGTATCCATTTTGTGAGAAAGGATATAAAGAAATTAGCGTTGCAACATCATCAGCTGGATCATTTTATAATTGATCAAAGCAAAAAGAAGAAAACATAAAGACCCTAAATTAAATATAACTGGAAACGCTAATTTGGAACAGGACATCTCTAAAAATAAGCTAAAATGTTTACAAATAGCTAGAATAGAAATAGTCGAATATAAAATGGAACAATGGAGAATTTTCTGAAAAATTTTGCTTTTAGAGATAGTGTAATTGGATTTGAGAAGAGGAGAATGTCAAGTATAATGGGGCCTAAAAAATAAAGCGGAATTGATATTAGCATAGAACCCAGATAAGTCAACAATAACTCTTCAAAGTCTATCAAGTGTTTCGAGGGGTAAGATCCTGAAGAGGTATTTGAGAAAGTATTTTTTAATAAGGAGAACAAAGATTTTATGCCTGACAACGATGTGGAATAGGTTTTGTGCATTTATTCTAAGAAATGCCTGAAAAAGATGCTGTTGGCTCATAAGGACTCTCATTTTACTTTTCGGGACCTCAATTGATTAAAATTAATGAACATATCAATCATGAATATTGAACTTTACAGTCCATAATACAAAATAATTTTCATAAATGGTAAAGATACAAAAATATAAACTTAATTCACATGCATGATGAATCTCCATTCATTTCACTATTTTTATTCAATCTTTGATGTGATAATAAAGTAAATATAAACTATTTAAACTATTCCTGATTTTCTATATTTATTAACTACTAAAACAAAATGTCCCATCAGAGTGTCTTCGATTAAATAATAGCCAAGGTGAAGCTCATTTACAAAGAGTTTGATAAAAAGGCAAACTCAATGACTGAGAGCAAGAATAAGTCCTTAAAGACAGGGAACCAAATCGATAAATTTGAAAATGAATTCCTGCACTCATTGAAAGGTCTTTAAAAAAATATGAATGACCTTGTAGATGAAATGCGAAAACTGTAAAAAGATTCTGGAAATTAATACAGATAAAACGTTACAATAGTCGCTAGTTGCCTGAAGGATATTCGAAAGATACAGTAACGACCATTGAACTTTAAAATCAATCAAGAAATTAAAGCTATTATCGAGGATACGGAAACCAGTATCGTAGGAATCAGGAGAGATTTAATCACTGTTCGGGAGACGAAATTCTTATGCTGCGGAACAGAGTAATTATTACTTTACTTAGTGGACAGAAAAAGTTTAAAGCTCCAATGAATTTTTTAAAAGTAGTTGCTGGAAAATGGAGAATGCTGACACTTTTCTAATCTAAAGAAGGAGTATAGACTTTCATAAGTCCCAAATTTAATGAAGCGGATTTTCACTTTATGAGTTAAATTTTGAGAAAGAATTGGCCTGAGCCCAAAGTTATTGAGAAATAAGTGTATGTAGACAAAATAATTAAAGTGGGCACCAATGGAAAACCCAATCCATTATATTTGGCAAATGAATTCATATTCGGAATCAATCGAGAGGAAAATATAATCTAAGGGCTGTAGATTTATCACAAATAAGCTGAAAAGAGTAATGCTCAAGCTTGCTGCTTCTTGGGGAAGGTCTATGAAGAAGGAGTCCTCGTACCAATGGAGATGAAAAAGGCACTGGCTTATTATCAAAAAGCCATTCTTGAAAAAGATGCGTATGCAAATTACAGATTTGCTATTTGCCTGATTAAAGGAAAGCTTAATAATGGAAGGCAAACTAGGGAAGAAATTGAGAAAGGATTCAATATTTTAAATTTAATTGCGAATGATGATAGAGATCCATCACCTGAAGCGATGGCCGAACTGGGATAAATTTATGAGTGTGGGAGTTTCAAGTCTGACGTAAACAGGTTATTCACTATCAAGAAAGATGTCAACAAAGCTGTTTCTTATTACAACAAAGCGAGAAATATGAAATTAGCAAGGGCCTCCAATAACCTTGGAGTGCTGTATACAAATATTAAACTCTAAAATCTGCATGAAAAAGAGCAAAGATCATAACTAAATAGCGAACTGGATAGTAAGATCATCACGTACTTGACTGAAGCCTAAGAGCAAGGATTTACTCAGGCATACTACAATTTGGGGATGGTTTATTCAAAAGGCATTACAGGTCAAAAAAATTCAGAAATGGCTTTGCAAATGTTCTATGAAGGAAGCCTGAAAGGAGATTATAAGTGCAAAATCAAATTTGCTTACGAACTCATGAATCAAACATCAATCATGAAATAAGAATATGAGGAACATTATCATTTAGCCATACATTGGCTCGAAAGTGTCGTTAGAAAATTAAGCATTAATCAGGCTCGACTAAGCGAGCCTCCTTAAATTTTAAAAAGCTAAAAGGGTTAAGCATTATTTTATCTTGGAATTTTCCATTAGCACGGCTTTGGAGTCTAAAAAAGTCCAAAGAAAGCTATAACATACTTTATTTAATCTTCTGATCTCGACTATCCAGCAGCAAAAAATAAAATTGGAGATTGCTACTTTAGTGGATTTGGTTTAAAGCAAGATCGGCAGTGTGCTGTTGGCTGCTATTTGACGGCTGCTGAGATGGGCAATTCTGATGCAATGGTGAACCTTGGCTCTGTTTATCTTAATGGACTACCAGGTCTCGTCTAAAAAAGCTACAAAAAGGCATTTGAATATTTTAGCAAAGCTTAATCTTTAGATAATAGTGATGCGATGATACATTTGAGTTATATGTATAAAAATGGATGGGGCGTTCCAGTCAGTGAATAAAGTGCTCAACAGCTTTTAGAAGAAGCAGCTATTCATCGAAATGCTACAGCTTTGTATATGCTAAAGGAGCAAGGCCTTGATTTCAATGAAGGAGTTCTCTTTGAACATCTTTAGAATTAATTTTTTTCTGCCCCGAAAAAGATTGACCTTAAATAAGTGGTGCCCACCCTGAAGAGTGCCCTAAAGAGCAAGGCATCAATTTGATTTTAGTGATTTCTTATAATCAATAATTATCTATTATGAATAATCGATCAAATGTATTTGAAGTTTTAGGGCATATAAGATATTTGAATCTTATCATCTATCATAATGATTATTTATTTATAAAAATCATTCATGAAATATGTGTAAACTAATAATTTAGTCTAAGGTCCTAAAGTTTATCCTTGACAAAAATATTAAAAGACAGGATTTTCTTTATTATTGGCATTAAATTTAGATTATAAACTACCTCAATAATTGACGAGATTATGATATTTGATGTCAAATACGGTACGGAGATATTTTATATCCATCTGTTTCTGGTATGGAAGTGTAATGCTGGATCTGATTAGAACTTCAAGTTTGAGAATGCTTTTTAATAAAACATTTTAGCAATTTATATTTTTGAGGCTCATTGACCTCAATTATTGATCATAATCTTATTTCGCATTAAACATAATAATTATTCTTTGCACAATCATTAATTTTTCTAAATATCAACAGTAGAGGGATACTGTTCCTAAAAATAATTGATTCAATTGTGTTTCACTTGTATAAGTCTTTTTTTATCGATACTCAATTTGTTCTGTATTTTGTCGAGTAATTTAATTTCATCAAATAAACAGTTCAAACTTTTCATTTTGGAATTGTTTTTAAATTATCTGATTTGCAAATCAATGAACAATAGAAAATGTCATTTTATCTTACGACTGTGAGAAAAAGTGGCAAGCGAATGAAAAGGCATCCTTTAATTGTGTTTAGACTCAACACAAATTAACAAAGGTGCCAAGTAAGAAGGCTGACATGATGAAGTCGATATAAAATAAGCCCATTTATTCAATATTTATTTGATAGATTTATACCTTTTATTGGGGTAATGAGAGCACATTATTTTATTGCATTTTATGGCGACTTCCAATTAATTCATTGATCGCTGCTTCGCCTCCTAAGCGTTCAGGAAAAGGCCGGAAATCAGAATATGCAAAAAATAAATAATGTAGATCATAAATAGCTGATTGCTGAGTGCCTATCATATATGGTGAGTAAGAGGAAAATCAAATAAGTGAAAACACTTATTTTACGTAACAATATCCCTCATGTAGAGTGCTGCAAACTGAACCCACTCTCAGTTAAAGATTTGGCAAAAGGCGATTGGTAAAGTTTAGTGTGTCTAATCATACGTAATAATATCATCATAAA